>Ga0129312_1000060_pt1 | contig 115266 bp, 115 predicted proteins | sample O827metagenome_FD_94434 | JGI IMG/M metagenome (GOLD analysis project Ga0129312, IMG submission 94434) | Orangutan group fecal microbial communities from Wisconsin, USA - O827 metagenome | ecosystem: Host-associated > Mammals > Digestive system > Large intestine > Fecal | place: USA: Wisconsin... | reverse complement strand
TATGTAGCTGACATGTACTAATCGGTCGAGGGCTTGACCAAGGCTGGAGACGGAAGTCTGAGAGAGAGAAGATCAGAGAGAGTGAGTAGTGTTTGTTCGGTTTTGAAGGTACATCCTTCTATACGGCCTAGTGGCTCAGTTGGTTAGAGCGCCGCCCTGTCACGGCGGAGGTCGTCGGTTCGAGTCCGATCTGGGTCGTTTTTGTATGATTATTCATACTGTGGGATCTTAGCTCAGCTGGGAGAGCATCTGCCTTACAAGCAGAGGGTCACAGGTTCGAGCCCTGTAGGTCCCATTATTTTTTAATATGCCGGTGTGGCTCAATTCACGACAATAAGGGAGTGAAGCGAGCTTATTGTAGGCAGAGCAGTTGATTACAAATCAGCTGCGCAATTGAATATGCCGATGTGGCTCAATTGGCAGAGCAGCTGATTTGTAATCAGCAGGTTATCGGTTCGAGTCCGATCATCGGCTTATGGATGGATTCCCGAGTGGCCAAAGGGGACAGACTGTAAATCTGCTGCAACTTGCTTCGGTGGTTCGAATCCACCTCCATCCATTTCTCTTGTGAGAAAGATATACTAATTTAATAACGCGGGGTGGAGCAGTCTGGAAGCTCGCCGGGCTCATAACCCGGAGGTCATAGGTTCAAATCCTGTCCCCGCTACTCTTTTTTTGAAACGCCCAGATAGCTCAGTCGGTAGAGCAGAGGACTGAAAATCCTCGTGTCACTGGTTCGATTCCGGTTCTGGGCACTTTATTATGGGCCATTAGCTCAGGTGGTAGAGCACTTGACTTTTAATCAAGTTGTCCGGGGTTCGAGTCCCCGATGGCTCACGAATGCTAGAAGCATTAAATGATGAATTTAATGCTTTTTTATTTTGCTTTTTTGTAAAAAAGTAATATAATTTTTATAATATGATATCCGGGTCAAAAGGTCAAAAAGTCGTTCGTGCTTGCACGATAAGACTTTTGAACTTGGGACCCACCAAACATGAGAAAGTAGCGATTTACGCAGTAAATCAGCGGATTTCGTTATATTTTATAGGTGGCATATTTTGGCTATATTGGCCGGAAAAGGAGGATGTATATGAAAAAAACTAAAAAAACGTTCATTTCTTTATTACTTGTTTCATTGGTTCTTTTATTACAAGGGTGTTCACCATCTGATTTTTCTGTCACAAAGCTGACAACACCGAAGACAACACATGAGGTGGTCAAGGATGAGTACAATAAGTACAAATTTGAGGTATCCCTGACGGCTGATATGACACAAAAATATGAATGGTATGTTTATACAACCGACAATATAGATGAAACAGGAGCCAAATTCCGGAAGGGCGTTTTCAATAAGACCTATTACTGGAATTATGGTTACACAACAACCAGCGGAGATGATTTTTACGTATATCTTTTACTGGTCAAGGATGGCGATATGGAGACCTGCAAGGCATTTCCATATCTGCTTCATTTTGATGACTCGGGACTCAATCTGACAGAGGAAAAGGCATTTACCTTATCCGGAGATAAAGGCTTATACAAAGAGGTTACAGAAAATCTGACATTGACTGCGAGCTATTAAGAAATTGTTAAAAATAAAAACCTTATGAGGTAAGCATTGAATTTGCTTGTGATTTGCCTTATAAGGTTTTTTTTAAAACACTTTGGTATCGCAATTATTTATGTTATAATAAATTGGATTATGCATAAAACATTTCAAAGCAAACTTGATCAAATTGAAAAAAGTGATATTTATCCGTTTCATATGCCGGGACATAAGAGGCAGTCTATAGGCACGCCGATATGTGATATCTACAAAAGAGATATTACAGAAATAGACGGATACGACAATCTGCACGATCCAAAGGAATTTATTCTTGAGGAAGAGCAGTTTGGAGCGCGGCTGTTTGGATCAGAGGAGTGTTTTTATCTGGTCAACGGAAGCAGCTGCGGAATCCTGGCGGCTATTATGAGTTTGGCAGACAGACCGGGCAGATATCTGGTGGCAAGGAATTGCCACAAATCGGTATTTCATGGTCTGTATCTGAGTGGTAAGGATGCTCAATACATTTATCCTGAAGGATGTGAGGATATTCCGTTTAGCGGAAGCATTTCTGTCATGGAGCTTGAGCAGAAATTATCACAGGATGATTATTGTGCGGTAATTGTGACTTCGCCGACTTATGAGGGAGTTGTGAGTGATGTCCGTGCAATCTGTGAAGCAGCCCATAAAAAGCGGATTCCGGTCATTGTAGATGAGGCGCATGGTGCGCATCTGGGTATCTGGGGAGGCGATGGTTACTTTCCGGACAGTGCAATAAGGTGCGGAGCTGATATTGTCATACAGAGCACGCATAAGACACTTCCGGCCATGACGCAGACTGCGTTACTGCATGTGCAGGGAGATTTGATCGACAGGCGGAAGCTAAAAGAACATCTGGCTGTTTTTCAGTCAAGCAGCCCTTCCTATATTTTGATGGAGAGTATATCCGATGCACTGCATTTTTGTGCGGAGCACAAAGAGGAGCTTGTAAAGACATACCGGCAAAGGCTTGATGCCTTTTATCAGGGGACAGAGAAGCTTAAGTGTTTTTATTGCATCAGACCACAGATATTGCAAAAAGATTTTGCTTATGCATTTGATCCGGGAAAGCTTGTTATCTGTATAAAGGATGGCATTGATCTGACAGGAGCCGGACTTAGTCACATTTTAAGGACCGATTATCATATAGAACCGGAAATGTCGGAAGCGCAGTACGTCATTGCCATGACAAGCGTGATGGATACGGCAGAAGGATTTGCCAGACTGGTATCAGCTTTGAAAGAGATTGATACAAGGTTTGCTGATTCATCAAAGGAAATGCCGGACAGAGATAAAAAGCACCGGATGCCGCTTTTAGAGCATGCGCTTACGATCAGACAGGCACTGGCCTGCGAGGGACGTAAATTGCGCATACAGGATACGGCCTGTATGGTCAGCCGGGAATATATTTATCTGTATCCGCCGGGAATACCACTGGTTGTACCGGGAGAGCAGATCACCGGAGAAGTGATAGATTACTTACAGGGAAAAATGGAAGCAGGATTATTGATAAAAGGGCCTGCAAACATAGATCAAAATAAAATTATGTGTATTGGAAAGGCACAGACAGAAAGGGAATCGTTATGAGAAAGACAAAAATCATCTGCACAATCGGACCGGCTTCAGAAAGTGAGGAGAGATTAAAAGAATTAATGCTGGCAGGCATGAATGTGGCAAGATTTAATTTTTCCCATGGAACACATGAAGAACAGAAAGTAAAACTGACAAGAGTTATCAAGGTAAGCAACGAGCTTGGACTGCCGGTAGCAACCTTGTTGGATACAAAGGGACCGGAGATCCGTTTAAAGGATTTTGAAGGCGGAAAAGCCATGCTTGAAGCCGGACAGCAGTTTACTCTGACAACCGATGAGGTCATGGGAACAGCAGAAAGAGCTTCCATTACCTATAAAAATCTGAAGGATGATGTTAAAAAAGGCATGACAATCCTGATCGATGACGGCAAGATTGAAATGACCATTGAAAAGATCACAGAAAATGATATTGTCTGCCGTGTTATAAATGGTGGAGCCGTTTCCAACCACAAGGGCATCAATGTGCCGGGAGCGATTTTATCCATGCCGTATATCAGTGATGTGGATCGTGCCGATATTACATTCTGTGCACAGATGGGATTTGATTTCCTTGCTGCTTCCTTTGCACGCTGCAAAGAGGATATTCTCGAAGTGCGCAAGATCTTAGATGAGCACAAGAGCAAAGCCAAGATTATTGCCAAGATCGAAAATATGCAGGGTATTGACAATCTGGATGATATTCTGGAAGTATCAGACGGTATTATGGTTGCCCGTGGTGACATGGGTGTTGAAATTCCGTTGGAAGAGGTTCCGGTTATCCAGAAAACCATGATCAAAAAAGCAGTTGCCAAAGGAAAACATGTTATTACGGCAACCCAGATGCTTGAATCCATGATCAACAATCCCCGCCCGACAAGAGCAGAAACTGCCGATGTCGCCAATGCTATTTATGATGGTACGACTGCTATTATGCTTTCCGGCGAAAGCGCAGCCGGAAAATATCCGTTAGAGGCTGTAAAGACAATGGCAAGAATTGCGGAAAGAACAGAGCAGGATATTGATTACAGCGGAAGAATGAAAAAAGTAACACAGGATATGAAGGGGGATATTACGACCGCAATTTCCCATGCTACATGTACAACAGCAGCAGATTTAAACGCTGCGGCTATTATTACTGTTACGATGTCCGGTTTTACGGCAGGTATGGTTTCCCGTTTCAAACCGGGATGTACGATTATCGGATGCAGCGTCAATCCGCGTGTGTGCCGGCAGTTAAATCTGTTATGGGGAGTAGAGCCTTTACTGATTGAAAAAAAGGATACTGCCGGTGATCTGTTTGAGGAGGCAACTCTTCAGGCCAAAAAAGCCGGTCTTATCAAAGAAGGAGATGTGGTAGTGCTGACAGCGGGAGTGCCTCTCGGAATCACCGGAACCACCAATATGCTTCGTGTTATTGAGGTATAATGTATTAGGGGAAGCAAATGGGAAAGATATTTTACCTTATGGGAAAAAGCTCATCCGGTAAGGATACAATTTACAATCAGCTGATACAAAAGGAATCGCTTCGGTTAAAAAAGATCGTATTGTATACGACAAGGCCGAGGCGTACCGGTGAAACCAACGGTATCCAATATTATTTTGTGGATGATGCTGAAGCCATCCGTCTGCAGCAGGCCGGCAAGGTCATTGAAATGCGTTCCTATAATACGGTTTACGGTGAATGGAAGTATTTTACGGTCTGTGATGACCAGATCGATCTTTTAAACAATGATTACCTGATAATAGGTACGATAGAATCATATCTGCACACAAAAGAATACTTTGGTTCAGACCGGGTTGTGCCGGTTATGATCGAGTTGGATGACGGGGTACGGCTGCAGCGGGCGCTCGACCGCGAAAAAAGTGAGCCCCATCCCAGATATGAAGAAATGTGCCGCAGATTTCTTGCCGACAGTATCGATTTTTCACCGGATAAAAAGCGCGAGGCCGGAATCACAAGGGAATTTTACAACAAGGATCTTGGACAGTGCCTAAGGGAGATTGAGGAGTATATACTGGTCAACAAATCATGATGGATGCATTAGGGGGTAGTGTATATGGATATAAAGGTCAATCAGGCGGTGCCTGTCAGTCAGGTACAGCAGAGCGAAAATGCTGCGCAGACGGACGGAAGCTTTAAGTTTATGCTGGCGAGCCATATTGAAGAGCATGATCTGCAGGTCCGGCTAAGCTCCATGATGCAGGAAATCACCCGGCAGGGTGACCGGATTTCCAAAAAAATGGATGTCCGCGATATGAAAAAATACCGGGCTTTGATCAAGGAATTTATGAACGAGGTCGTGAGCCGGAGCCACAAGTTTTCGAGGGAAAACTTTCTGGACAGGAAGGGAAGACACCGGGTGTATGGTATCATACGGCAGGTAGACGATACTCTGGATGAACTGGCAAGGGAGCTTGTCAAGGATGAAAAGGACCATATAGCTGTTTTAAATAAGATTGATGAAATCAGAGGATTGATTTTAGATATATTTACGTAAAGAGAAGGTGATCAGATGGCAACATTTCAAGATATAATCGGACAGGAAAAGATTGTAGAGCATCTAAAAGCAGCGGTTGAGACGGGAAATGTCAATCATGCGTATATTTTGCAGGGTGAAAGAAGCTGCGGCAAAGAGTTTATTGCCAGGATTTTTGCCAAAGCACTGCAGTGTGACAATCCACAAAACGGGGAGCCCTGCTGTGAATGTCAGTCCTGCAAACAGGCAGATAGCGGTAACCAGCCGGACATCATCCGCGTTACGCATGAAAAACCCAACACCATCGGTGTAGAGGATATCCGTAAAATCACCGGCGATGTCGCAATCAAGCCTTACAGCAGTAAAAGAAAAATATATATTATCAATGAAGCGGAAAAGATGACGGTACAGGCACAGAATGCTCTGTTAAAGACATTGGAAGAGCCTCCGGCATATGTGGTGATCCTGTTACTGACCACCAATGTTGATGCTCTTTTACAGACGATCCAGAGCCGTTGTGTTCTGCTCACGATGAAACCGGTCCGGGATGAGCTGGTCAAACAGTATCTGATGCGTGATGTGCAGGTGCCGGATTACAAGGCAGATGTCTGCGTGGCCTTTGCGCGCGGCAATGTGGGACGGGCCAAGGCACTGGCTTCCAGTGAAGAGTTTGACAACATCAAACAGGATGCAGTTGCCCTGTTGAAATATATCCGTGAAATGGAAATTACGGATATTCTTACTGCGATCAAAAAGATATCAGAGTATAAATTTGAAATAGATGATTATCTGGACATTATGGCTGTATGGTATCGTGATGTACTTTTATTTAAAGCAACCAATGATATCAACCATCTGATTTTCAGGGATGAACTTCCCAATATCAAAAAAACAGCGGACCAGAGCACCTATGAAGGAATAGAAAACATCATTGATGCGCTTGGGACCGCCAAGGCAAGATTAAAAGCAAATGTCAATTTTGATCTGACGATGGAGTTGTTACTTTTAACCATGAAGGAAAATTAACCGGATGGTTTTTATATGTGATAGATGCTGGTAATCAGCAAAAGAATGGAGACAGTTATGCGAAAAATAATAGGAGTACGGTTTCGAACCGCGGGAAAGGTATATTTTTTCGACCCCAGGGAGCTTTCTATAAAAAAAGGCGACCATGTCATTGTGGAGACCGCAAGAGGACTTGAATATGGTACCGTTGTAAGTGGAATTCAGGAATTGAATGATGATAAGATCAACCAGCCGCTCAAACCGGTTTTGCGTATTGCATCTGCTTATGATGAAAGGCAGCAGGCGGACAATCTGGAAAAGGAAAAGTCAGCTTTTAAGATCTGTCTTGAAAAAATCCAGAAGCACGGCTTAAAAATGAAGCTGGTCGATACAGAATACACCTTTGATAACAACAAAATTTTATTTTATTTTACAGCAGACGGACGAATTGATTTCAGAGAGCTTGTCAAGGATCTGGCATCTGTTTTCAAAACAAGGATTGAGCTAAGGCAGATCGGTGTAAGGGATGAAACCAAGATCATGGGTGGTATCGGTATCTGCGGACGCCCCTTGTGCTGCCATACATTTTTGTCCGAGTTTGCACCGGTTTCGATTAAAATGGCAAAGGAGCAGAATCTGTCGCTGAATCCGACCAAGATATCCGGTGTGTGCGGCAGACTGATGTGTTGTCTCAAAAATGAAGAAGAAACCTATGAAGAGTTGAACCGTAAGCTTCCCAATGTCGGAGACCATGTAACAACACCGGACGGAAAACGGGGTGATGTACACAGTGTTAATGTACTTCGTCAGCTTGTCAAGGTCATTGTGGACAATGATGATGAAAAGGACATCGTAGAATATCATGTAGAGGAACTGCGGTTTAAACGCCATCACCGCAAGGAAAAGGTTGATGTCAACGATGCCGAACTGAGGGCATTGGAGAAACTGGAACGTCAGGAAGGACATTCAAAACTGGATGATGACTAAGATAAAAGAGGGAGAAAGACTGGATGACCTGGGGCGCAGGGGATATCAGATCATACAGGATCCCAAGAGGTTTTGCTTTGGTATCGATGCTGTTCTTCTGACCGGTTTTGCAAGGATCAAGGATGGGGATGTTGTACTGGATCTGGGAACCGGAACAGGGATCATCCCCATTCTTTTGGAGGCAAAAACCGGGGCAGCGCATCTGACCGGACTTGAAATACAGCAGGAAAGTGCCGATATGGCGAAGAGGAGCGTCGGTCATAACGGACTGGAAAAAAAGATTGATATTGTTGAGGGAGATATCAAAAATGCTTCCCAAATTTTTGGTAAAAGCAGTTTTGATGTTGTGACCTGTAATCCACCGTATATGATAGGAGCGCACGGTCTGACCGGTGATAATGAGAGCAGGACGATTGCCAGACACGAGGTATTGTGTACTTTTGAGGATGTGGCAAGGGAGACTGCCGGAGTTTTAAAGCCGGGTGGGACGTTTTATCTTGTGCACAGACCCTTCCGTCTTGTGGAATTGTTCGGAACTTTGACAAAATACCGGTTAGAACCCAAACGGATGAAATTTGTACATCCCTATGTGGATAAAGAGCCCAATATGGTATTGATTGAAGCCAAAAAGGGAGCCAGATCACGTATTGAGATTGAACCGCCGCTCATTGTATACAAAAGTCCCGGTGTATATACGGATGAGATCTATGATATATACAAGCCGCCGGAATACGATGACAGGGAGAAATCTTGATATCCAAGAATTGCTGCGCTGCAAAGCAGCTCCCACAATTCTCAAACATTCGAAATTCGCTGATTTACTGCGTAAATCGCTACTTTCTCATGTTTGGCGGGTCCCAAGTTCAAAAGTCTTATCGTGCAAGCACGAACGACTTTTTGACCTTTTGACCCTGATAGATATCATATTATTTAAAAAAGATTAGGAAATATTATGAGTGGAATTTTGTATCTGTGCGCGACCCCGATCGGCAATCTTGGTGATATGACACCGCGTGTTGTTGAGACACTCGGACAGGTTGATCTGATTGCGGCGGAAGATACGCGCAACAGTATCCGTCTTTTGAATCATTTTCAAATACGGACACCTATGACAAGCTATCATGAATATAATAAAGTGGAAAAGGCTTATACGCTGATTGCCAAACTGAAGGAAGGACAGAATATCGCGCTGGTCACAGATGCCGGGACCCCGGCTGTTTCCGATCCGGGAGAGGTACTGGTACAGATGTGCATGCAGGAGGGTATCCGCGTTACAAGCCTTCCGGGAGCCTGTGCCTGCATTACGGCACTGACACTGTCGGGATTAAAGACCAGAAGATTTTGCTTTGAAGCATTTTTACCTGCTGACAAGAAAGAGCGGGGAATGATCCTGAAAGAGCTTTCAGAAGAGACACGTACGATTATCCTCTATGAAGCACCGCATCATCTGAAAAAAACGCTTCAGGAGCTTTTTGATACACTGGGGGACCGCAGGATCACCCTGTGTCGTGAGCTTACCAAAAAATTTGAAGAGGTTATGCCCACAACATTAGCCGAAAGCATCTGCTACTATGAAAAGGAAGCTCCCCGGGGCGAGTATGTACTGGTCATAGAGGGAAAAAGCTTAGGAAATAAAGAAAAGGAAAAACAGACGGACTGGCAGGAAATTTCCATAGAAGAGCATATGGAAATGTATGAAAAAAAGGGTCTTGAACGCAAAGAATGTATGAAGGCGGTCGCCAGGGACAGAGGAATTTCCAAGAGGGAAGTTTATAAATATCTTCTAAAAGATATTGACAACGAAGATAGTTGATAATATACTTTCGATTGTCAAAGCACTGTTGACGTGCACCGGATATATCACAAACGGATATATGAGATCAATAAAAAGGAGAGACAGACATGTTAGAAAGAGTAATTGAAATTATTGCGGAACAGCTTAATGTTGATGGATCCACTATTACAGAGGATACATCCTTCAAAGATGATTTAGGAGCAGATTCACTGGATTTATTTGAGTTGGTTATGGCTTTTGAAGAGGAGTATGGTGTTGAGATCCCTTCAGAAGATCTGGAAGGACTGACAACAGTAGGCAGCGTTATTGAATATATGAAGAGCAAAGGCGTAGAAGCATAAGATGTCAGTATTAACAACAAAAGAAATTTTGAATATCATACCGCACAGACAGCCATTTATGCTGATCGACACCATAGAGGAGCTGGAAGCCGGAGTAAAGGCAGTCGGCAAAAAATGTGTATCCTACAATGAACCGTTTTTTGCGGGTCATTTTCCTGAGGAACCGGTTATGCCGGGGGTACTGATCATCGAAGCACTGGCGCAGGTCGGTGCAGTTGCCATTCTGAGTATGCCGGAAAATAAAGGTAAAATAGCTTATTTTGGCGGGATCAAGGAAGCCAGATTTAAGGGAATGGTCAGACCGGGAGATGTTTTGATGCTGGAGACGGAGATTATCCGTATGAAAGGACCTGTCGGAATCGGTGATGCCAAGGCTTATGTGGATGGCAAGCTGGTATGTAAAGCGGAATTGACATTTGCAATAGGTAACTGAATAATTCCTAACATGTATAAAAAACCGGATGTAAATTTACATCCGGTTTTGTTTGTCTTTTATAGATCTGTATTATCTGAATTGGAAAATGTCTGTACAAACAGGATCAGCCGTTGGCTAAGGCGCAAAGCTCATCTAACATTTTGGGAAGCTCTGTTTCCATATTGTCATCGGAAAACTGGCAGGTACCGACTTTTTTGTGTCCGCCGCCACCGTATTTGAGCATCAGGCTTCCGACATTGACGTTGCTTGTTTTATTTAAGATGCTGTATCCTACTGCTGCCGAACAGCCGTTGCCGCCTTTACCGCTGACGATCCAGGCTGAAATATTCTGCTTGGGGAACATGCTGTAGATCATAAAGCGGTTGCCGGTATAAATCGGATCTATGCCTCTTAAGTCAGTAACAATGACATTGCCCTTTACCCAGCTGTAGGTATGTACCATTTCTTTGAATTTTTCTGTCTGTTCGTTGTAGACTTCAATACGTTCCTGAATATCGGAAAGCGATAAAATCTCATCTGTTGACATGGTGCGGCATGCGTCGATCAGTTTTTCCATCAGCTGGTAGTTGGAAATCGTAAAGTTGCGGAAACGTCCGAGACCGGTTCGGGGATCCATCAGAAATCCGATTAAGATCCAGCCCTGGGGATTCTGAATTTCTTCAATAGTAAGATTGCCGGAATCAACCTTGTCAACAGCAGCCATCATATCGTCAAACTGGGGGAAACGCTCTTTTCCGCCGTAATATTCATAAATAATTCTCGCACAGGAGGGGGTGATACGGCTTTCACCTTTGTACTTGCCTTCCAAGGCCAGTCTTTCGTGCTCGCTGGAATGATGATCAAACCACAAGCCGCAGCCTTCCACAAAAGGAACATTGGCAAGACAGTCATTTTCGTTGACCTCTACCAGTCCGTCCTGAAGATCTTTGGGATGTGCAAATTTCCAAGTGTCGATGATGCCGGCTTCCTTTAATAATGCGCCGCATGCAAGTCCGTCAAAATCTGAACGTGTAATTAACCTCATAAATGAAACTCCTTCTCTTTTACAAATATATTCGTAAGGTTGTAACTCCATACTTACAAGTAATTTTATTATAGCTATTTTATAATTGTTTTTCAATAAAAAGAGATTTTTTCTGTCCAGTCAAAATATTCACCCAAATATCCGGAAGAAAAAATCAGGAAGACCGGGTGTGCACAGATATGACAGTCATATAAGAGGAAGCAGAGACATAATGTATAGGTAAAGCGGAAAGCGAGGCTGTCATGCTGAATTATATTTGGGGTTTTATGATTTTGATCGGGATCGTATACGGTATGCTGAGCGGGCACATGGATGATATTTCCGGCGGAATACTGGATTCTGCAAGAGAGGCTGTGGAGCTTTGTATCACAATGCTGGGGATTGTGGGCTTTTGGACCGGACTGATGGAGGTGGCAAAGGAATCCGGACTGGTCGCTGTGCTGACAAAATTATTGTCGCCGCTTTTACATTTTCTGTTTCCGCGCATTCCAAAGGAACACAAAGCATACCAGTATATTTCACTTAATTTTATAGCCAATATTCTGGGTCTTGGCTGGGCCGCCACACCTGCCGGACTAAAAGCCATGGAAGAACTTGTGCATTTACAGAAAAAAGAGGACAGAGGAGTGGCGAGCAATGAAATGTGCATTTTTCTGATTATGAATATTTCGTCGCTGCAGCTGATCCCCATCAATATGATTGCCTATCGAAGTCAGTATGGGAGCAGCAATCCAACAATTATTATTGCTCCGGCGATCATAGCGACATTATGCAGTACACTTACGGCAGTGATTTTTTGTAAAATAATGGATCAGGGGAAAAGACGATGAAATTATTAGCTTATTTCTCAAATCTGATGATGCCGGTTTTGGTGTTTTATATTGTGGCATATGGATTTGCCGCAAAAAAACCGGTATATGATGTTTTTGTCAGAGGTGTCAGGGACGGTTTGAAAACAGTTGTCGGTATTGTGCCGACCCTGCTTGGTCTTATGATCGGTGTCGGCATTCTGCGGGCGTCGGGGGTGTTGGAGTATCTCGGGGGTCTGATGGGAAAATTTACCGCACCCATTGGCTTTCCGGGGGAGCTTGTACCACTGACGCTTGTAAAGATGTTTTCTTCATCTGCGGCAACGGGACTGGTTTTAGATATATTTAAACAGTATGGACCGGATTCGATGATGGGGCTTATCACATCTTTGATGATGAGTTCAACGGAGACCGTTTTTTACACAATGTCCGTTTATTTTATGGTTGCCAAAGTGCAAAAGGTGCGGTTTACCCTGACCGGTGCACTGCTTGCCACACTTGCGGGAACCATCGCCAGCGTAATATTAGCCGGAAGCACTTATTCTTTACTTTTTTAGAATACGAACATATAATGAGTTTGTTATGGAAAATTTGATTTTTTCGCTAAATGCGACAATACCTGTATTTTTAACCATGCTTGTAGGATGCTTTTTTAAGCAGATCAGGCTGGTGGACGAGCCGTTTGTCAAAACGCTCAACAAATTCAATTTCAATGTGACACTTCCTGCCATGCTGTTTGAAGACCTGATGCAGTCGGATTTTTCACAGGTGTGGGACACAAGATATGTGCTTTTCTGCTTTGTCGTGACGCTCATAAGCATTGTCGGTACCTGGTGCCTATGCGGTATCTTCCTCAAAGACAGAGATCTTATCGGGGAATTTACACAGGCCTGCTACAGAAGCAGCGCGGCGGTATTGGGACTTGCTTTTATCCAGAATATATACGGAACGTCACAGATGGCACCGCTGATGATCATCGGCACGGTTCCGTTATACAATGTCATGGCGGTCGTGATCCTGTCCTTTACGGGTCCGGGAGAGCATAAGCTGTCCAAAGAAAGCTTTAAAAAATCCCTTTTAGGCATTGCCAAAAATCCGATCATCATCGGCATTGTTCTGGGAATGATTGCTTCGATTGTGCGGTTGAAGCTTCCTTTTATTCTGGACAAGACCCTGCACAATTTTTCCATTATGGCCACACCGTTAGCACTGGTAGGTCTGGGAGCCGGATTTGAAGGGAAAAAGGCTGTTAAAAAGATCAGACCGACGGTTATCTGTACATTTGTAAAGCTTATGGTATGGCCGATGCTTTTTCTGCCGGTTGCGCTGTATATGGGATTTTCGGGAGAAAAAATCATTGCCATTCTGGTAATGCTTGGATCCGCTACAACCCCAAGCAGTTACATTATGACAAAAAATATGGGACATGAGGGCGTGCTGACATCAAGCACCATTGTGTGCACAACACTTTTCAGTGCCTTCAGCCTGACGCTCTGGCTGTTTATTCTAAAAAGCGTAGGAGCACTTTAAGAAAGAGGTACATATGATTAAAGAAGATATTCGTATCAAAAGAGTGATCGTACATATTTTGGATTCGACCGTCGGTATGCCGGTGTTATCCGACAGCGAGCTGGAATTCGGCTCCGATCTGGCAGATTTTCTGCGGGAGCATATTTACAAGATTGTGTCAGGAGACGATTGCAAGAGCTGCCAGTTTTATAAAGAGGAATCCGAAGTGTACAAGATGCTGATCCAGTATGATGAGGAATACTTTGTGGACATCAGCAAGGATATGGCCAATTATCTGTATCAGATCATGAACAGCAATATTGACATTCCGGCAGCAGACCTGATGGTAGTCCGGTTTGATGAAAAGGGCGAATCCTATCTTGCCCTGCTCAAAATGAATTACAAGGAATTTTACACCCACAAGACACAGTCCGTGGATGAAAAAAATGAAAACCGCATCATCAAGTACAAATCCATTCTGCCGACAGAGAGCCAGAGACTGCAGGAGGCTGCCATAATCAGGCTGTCCGACTTAAGTGTTTATGCCATTGAGAAAAAATATGATGTAAACGGTGAAAAAACCAATTATTTTACGTATCTGTTTTTAAAATGCTCCGGAAAGCTTTCACCAAAATCCAAGCTTTCAATCGTGAGCCGCGCCGTGGAAAGCGTGCAAAACAATTACTACGATGAAAGCCGGCAGTTTGAAGCCAATATGAAGGCCAAAAACATCATTCATGAGGAGCTAGAGGAAAACGGCGGGTTCAGCGTGGAACAGATCGCGGACAAAATTTTTGAGGAAAAGCCGGATTTAAAACATGAGTTTCAGGAAAAAATGGAAAAATATGACATGGTCCATGAAGAGATCAAGCCTCAGAGTGAAAAGACTGTCAGAAAATATGAAACACAGGTGTTAAAAACCGATTCCGGTATTGAGATCAAAATTCCCATGAAGGAATACAACGATCCGTCCAGTGTGGAATTTATCACAGGGGATGACGGAAGTGTGTCGATTTTGATTAAAAATATCGGAAATATCAAGGCAAAAATATAAGATTAAATGCAGGAAATAAAACATATAGTATAAAAATGCACAGCCTGTTATAGAAGCAGATGACAGGAAGAAATAATAAGGCAGAGATCTTACGGGATTTCTGCCTTAATTGCATTTTTGAGAGAGAAAAAGTCGATGGGACCGTACTTTAATAAGGTGTCGTGGAAAGTGATTTCGTTGTAACGCTCACCCCATACATCCCTGGCAAGGTTTTTGCATTCCAGGATCTTCAGATAACCGCCATAGTACTTGATGTAGGTGGCAGGCTCCGTCGCAATATAATCATAGATGGATTGAAGCGCCTCGGCATCCGTGATCCCGATCCTTTTTAAAAACGGCGCGATATCATTGCAGGCAGCACCCTCATAATGGATCATGATATCCAAAATGGAGTAGAGATTTAAACAGATCCTGCGCTGGTACATCAGATAATCATAATAAAGTGCGGACTGGTCGTTTAAGGACAGCTGCGCCGCTGCTTTTTTTGCATAGTCATAGGACAGAAATTCCACATAGGAGGCATAGCCCTCCAGATATCCGCCATAATAAGTCACGCCGGATAAAGAGGGCAGATGAATGGCTGAAAGACTGCGGCCCGAGCTGACAGACTGGTATAGATGACCGGGAAAGCCTTCATGCGCCAGAGTGGTAAAAAGGGAAAGCCCTTGTTTGGTCTGGGCATGGTTGATGTAGATGATATTGTGCTTTAGATCATCCACGGGCGGTGTAAAATAATATGCCGGATTGGTATAGCTTTCCATGACCGCATCCACACTTTTTATTTCATAAGGGTAGTCTTTGCCGATGTCAGATCCAAAGTCGGCCCCCATCTGCTTTTGTAAAATCGGAATACAGTCCTCTGCCGACAGAGAGAGCAGGGGATCATATTCTTTTTCACGTCCCATGATCGCAATAAAATAGTCCGTGTGATTTTGTAAAAGTGCATTCAGTTCGATATAGTCAGCCTGCAGCTGCCTGCAGAAAGCGTTTTTTAAAGCCGGAATGGGAAGATCCTCGCCCAGGACGGAGCAGGCATAAATTTCATAATATTCCCTGCCGCCGGGATAATTACAGAGCCCCTTCGGAGTTGATTTATCACCGGCCTTTAATAAAGTCAGCGCATCCCCTGTTTTTTGAAAAGCAGGAAAAACGATTGTTTTGATCAAACGCTCATTTTCACTCAGATAATAAGCATATTCCTTTTTCGTCAATTTCCGGTTTTCATACAAATTTTTCAGCCGGCTTTCAAACGTTTTCAAATAAATATTCTCCGAATCAGGCAGGGCGCAAAATGCATCCAGAGTCTGAATGACCGCATCCGCTGAAGCATCACTCATAAAAAGTCCCGCTTCAGCCTTTTCCTTCTCATACTGACATAAACCCTTCAGATAATCCGGCAAAAGAGAAAGAATCTCCAGATAATCCACAACGTCATTTTTTTCATCAAAAGAATATTCCGTCAAAAGGATCGCCAGTTCATTCTGCACACCGCTGTACGGAGCAAACGGCTCTTCAAAATAAGGAAACCGGGAAAGCGCGATTCCATGCTTTAAAGAAAACATCAATGCATTGCATAAAGTGGATTTGGACAAACGATTTGTACCATGCGAAAAATCAAGCCCCCTTAACACTTCAAGATCCTCTTTATCCTTTTCAACAGACAGATCATAAGCCTCTTTACTGTACACCGGCATCCGGACCGCCCCCGATAACCCCGCACCCTTCGGATCCCGAAACGTAAAATGCGATAACAACGAATTTTCCTCCGCCTGCGAAACCAGCCGCTCCTGAACCATATTCCGCAGCGTGATCGTCGGATATTCCACCTTGTAAATCACCATACAGGAAAAAATACAGACAATCCCCAATATACAAACCCAGACAAACGTAGAAATTCGTTTCTTCATACAATCACCATAGACACATCAAAAAATAATTGAATACATTCTATTTTTATGAATACCCCCCAAAAATAATACCCAAAATCATCAACTGATTTTTTTCGCCATCCGATTGCACGGTGCCCCGCACTCGTGCAATCCCCAACAATCAACCGCTGCATCATTTCACAGCATAAATCCAACCAACGCGCAGCAGAATGGAAACCGGGTGGCATAACAAGACCCATAGCGGTAGTTTTTTATTTCCTTTGCGCTAGCTGTCAGCACAAAGCCCACCTGTCTGAGCCCGACAGGGCGAGTTTGGGCGACTGCTGACAAATAAGCGCGCGAAGGAAATAGAAAACGGAGCGAGTCTTGTTATGCCACCCGGTTTCCATTCTGCGTCCGTCCGTCTACCTATCTATCTGTCTGCTTGCCTGCCCCCCTCCGGACACACAGTTGTATACCCAGATCATTTGACACAAAAAGAATGATGTGTTAGTCTGAAACGTAGACAAATCAAGCCAATATCCATGCAAAATGATAGATATAGGAGGAATAAAACCTATGGACAGAGGAAACTATTATATTACAACGGCAATTGCCTATACTTCCGGGAAACCTCATATTGGAAACAGCTATGAAATCGTGCTGGCCGACAGCATTGCACGGTTTAAGCGAAAAGACGGATATGACGTTTTTTTCCAGACAGGAACCGATGAACACGGTCAGAAAATCGAATTAAAAGCAGAAGAAGCCGGCGTGACACCGCAGGAATTTGTAGACGGAGTAGCAGGACAGATCCGTGAGATCTGCGATATGTTAAATACTTCCTATGATAAATTTATCCGTACAACAGACAAGCCCCATGAAAAACAGGTTCAGAAGATCTTCAGAAAACTGTATGATCAGGGAGATATCTACAAAGGCGCTTATGAAGGCCTTTACTGCACCCCCTGTGAATCCTTCTGGACAGAATCACAGCTTGTAGACGGCAAATGCCCGGACTGCGGACGTGAAGTAAAGCCTGCCAAAGAAGAGGCGTACTTCTTTAAAATGAGCAAATATGCAGACCGACTGATCGAGCATATCAATACTCATCCGGAATTTATTCAGCCCGTCAGCCGCAAAAATGAAATGATGAACAACTTCCTTTTACCGGGACTTCAGGACCTTTGTGTATCCAGAACCTCATTTAAATGGGGGATTCCGGTGGATTTTGATGACAAGCATGTCGTTTATGTATGGCTGGATGCCCTTACCAACTACATTACCGGTATCGGCTATGATGCAGACGGCAACAGTTCGGAACAGTACAAAAAATTCTGGCCGGCAGACCTTCATCTGATCGGGAAGGATATCATCCGTTTCCATACCATTTACTGGCCCATCTTTTTGATGGCACTCGGAGAGCCGCTTCCCAAGCAGGTATTTGGACACCCATGGCTGTTACAGGGCGATGGCAAGATGAGCAAATCCAAGGGCAACGTGATTTACGCAGAAGATCTGATCGGATTTTTCGGAGTGGATGCAGTCCGTTACTTCGTTCTGCATGAAATGCCATTTGAAAATGACGGTGTGATTACATGGGAGCTGATGGTGGAAAGATTAAATTCCGATCTTGCCAATACACTGGGCAATCTGGTAAACCGTACCATTTCCATGAGTAATAAATACTTTGACGGTATTGTTGCGGATAAAGGCGAGAGCAGTGATGCCGCACAAAAAGCTATCGATGATGACTTAAAGGCAGTGGTTACCAATACCTACAAACGGGTATCCGCTAAAATGGATGGCCTGCGTGTGGCTGATGCGATCACAGAAATTTTTGCAACCTTCAAACGCTGCAACAAATATATCGACGAGACAACACCGTGGGTACTTGCCAAGGATGAAGCACAAAAAGACAGATTATCCACTGTTTTATACAATTTAGTAGAAAGCATCGTGATCGGAGCTTCCCTGTTAGAGCCTTATATGCCCGAAACCGCAGAAAAGATCGTTGCACAGTTAAATACACAGATCAGAAGCTTTGACGATATTGAAAAATTTGGTTTATATCCGTCAGGAAATAAAGTGACAGAGACACCGGAAATTCTTTTTGCAAGAATGGATATCAAGGAAGTGCTCGAAAAAGCAGAAGCCATGTTTGCAGAAAGAAGAGCGCAGGCAGGAGAACCTGCTTCTGAAGAAGAAAAAGAGCCGGTTATCGATATTGAAAAGAAACCGGAGATCACATTTGATGATTTCGGGAAAATGCAGTTCCAGGTCGGAAAGATCATTTCCTGCGAAGCCGTACCCAAGAGCAAAAAGCTGTTGTGCTCACAGGTACAGGTCGGAAGTGAGGTCAAACAGATCGTTTCCGGTATCAAGGCACATTATTCTCCGGAAGATATGGTTGGCAAACAGGTTATGGTGCTGGTAAACTTAAAACCGGCAAAGCTGGCAGGCGTATTATCTGAAGGTATGCTGTTATGTGCGGAGGACGCCGACGGCAATCTTGCATTGGTGACACCGGACAAACCGATGCCTGCAGGTGCTGAGATCTGTTAAGCAGACAGTGGGTAAAGGAATGATATGATCAACAAGACGGTATTTACTTTTCCGTCAAAGGATGGGATCCATACGATCCATGCAGCCAGATGGCAAAAAGAGGGGGCGCCTTTCGTTGCAGTATTACAGATCGTTCATGGAATGGCAGAACACATAGACAGGTATGATGAATTTGCTGAATTTCTGGCACAAAAAAACATCCTGGTTGTGGGCGACGACCATCTGGGACACGGAAGAAGCGCAAAAGAATATGGAGATTACGGTTATTTTTGCGAAAAAAAGGCCGCGGACATTCTGATAGAGGATGAACATACCTTAAGAAAGCTGGTACAGGACGAATGCCCGGATATTCCCTATTATATACTGGGACACAGTATGGGATCTCTGATCCTGCGCAATTATATTACGCGTTATGCGGATGGACTAAAAGGTGTCGTTATCTGCGGAACCGCAGATAACGGCCGTGCGATATCCTTTGTGGGACGAATGCTGTCAGGTACATTCAGGCTGTTTGGAAAAAGCAGGGAAAAGAGTGCATTTATCGATAAAATCGTGTTTGGATCTTACAATAAGCTTACGGACAGGCATACAGAATTTGACTGGCTCAATACCGATGAAAAATCGGTTGAGAACTATATGAAGGATCCGGAGTGTGGCTTCCTGTTTACAGTAAATGGTTTTGATACATTGTTTACACTGGCTTACCGCCTGAAAAAGCGGACCTTACTGAAGAAGATACCGAAGGAGTTGCCTGTTTTTTTGATCGCGGGTCTGGAGGATCCGGTCGGAAAATATGGAAAAGGCGTTGAAAACGTATACAGAGAGTATCAAAGGATGGGAATGCAGGATGTGGAATTAAAACTGTACGAGCATGCAAGGCATGAAATTCTGTTGGAGCCCGGGAGAAAGCAGATTTATGCAGATATTACGGAGTGGCTTAACAGGCATGGTGTGCCGGAGAAATACTGATTTTTTGTATACAGAACTTAAAGCAAGGAGGAAATGCAATGAAAAAATTGTTTAAATTATTGGTGGCGACTTTGCTGTTTACCTTTATGTGCAGCATGACTGTATGTGCAGAGACAGCGGATAAACCGGTTATTGCACTGGGAGCGGATCTTTCTGCGGACCAGAGAGCCACTGTTTTATCACTGATGGGTGTTACCGAGGAAGATCTGGTCAATTATACCGTGATCACGATCACCAATGCAGATGAACACAAATATCTGGATTCCTATGTCGATCCGGCAGTCATCGGTACCAGAGCTTTATCAAGCGTCATGGTTACACCGGCAGAGGCAGGCCACGGTGTCATGGTAACAACACAAAATATTAATTACTGTACAACGGGCATGTACCGCAATGCACTTCTGACAGCCGGTGTAGAGGATGCAGATATTATGGTTGTGGGACCGTCGCAGATTTCCGGTACAGCAGGTCTGATCGGGGCGGTCAAAGCATATGAACAGGTTTCCGGAGAGCCGATTTCCGATGAAACACTGGATACAGCTATGAATGAGCTGGTAACGACAGGGGAACTGGTTACAAAAAGTGCGAGTGATGAAGAGGTCGAAGCTCTGATTGCATATATCAAAGCAAAATTAGCAGCAGGAGAGCTGGAAACAGAGGATGACATACGCAAAGCGATCAAAGAAGGAGAGCAGAAATTTGGCGTATCTCTGGACGAAAGCGAAGAACAGCAGATTGTAGATTTTATGCTTAAGATCAAAAAGCTTGGACTGGATCCCAACGTACTTTTAGATCAGGCGGCAGATCTGTATAGCAAGTTTGGAGATGAGTTGTTAAATAAAGCAACCGATGACGGTTTTCTTTCCAGACTGGGAAACATTGCAAATTCTATTGCAGACTTTTTTAAGGGATTATTTAAAAAATAGAATCTAAAACCGGATTTATGAGCATGCTCATAGCCGGTATGGATATCAAAGGATTGCGAACACACAAAACCATACGACTGTGCCGGAGTTCAACCGATGGCACAGATGTATGGTTTTTTTGATTCGGTTTATTAAAATTGCATATACAAAATTGCATATACAATAGAAAATAAGTTGCCCTTGGTTAATAAAGTGTTATAATATAAACAATAATGGTTTTTTTTACAGGGGATAAGATGAATATCGGAAATCAGAGCATAGAAATCAGACCGATTGACGACAATGAGTGGGAGGATGCAATGGGACTGGCGTGGAGGACCTTTCTCCGGTTTGAGGGAGATGTATACTCTGCGGAAGGAATACGCAATTTCAGAGATTTTATTACGGACCAGACACTTCGGAGAATGTTTCTGGCCGGAGAGTACAAGGTCTACGGTGCCTTTTACAGAGGTCAGATCGTAGGGGTTGCCTCTCTGCGCAATAAAGAACATGTTTCACTGCTTTTTGTGGATGAGAATTATCACAAAAACGGGATAGGGCGCAGGCTGTTAGAAATATTAAAATGTTTCGAACAGAGTATCGGAGGCTATCGTCTGACGGTCCACTCATCTCCCTACGCTGTTGGTTTTTACCACAAGGTGGGGTTTGTTGATACCAATATTGAACAGCTGAAGGACGGAATTGCCTACACCCCGATGTCATGGATTTTCTGACCGTTTTGGATTTTCAGATAACGTTTTATTTTTGGTGGTTATTGGACGACAGTATTAATCAGAGTTAGAGCATGAGGATGTACCATGAAGTTAACAGAAAAAATCACAAAAAGCAGATATATAGTGTTGTGGCCGGTGCTGATTTTTATCATACTTGTAGCCGTCTGCCTTGGTGTTTACGGGAAGCGTCTGAGACATGATGAGATGACTCTTCTGCAGGGAAGGGTGGTCGGTGCGGCAGATATTTACGGGGCAAAGATCGAAGAGCGGTTAAAGACCATTGAAGGACAGATGGAACTTGTGATCTGGCAGATTCAGGAAAAGCAGCTTGATGCGGAAGATGCGGTAAGTTCCCTGCTGGGTCTGGACGGTGTTTCCGATGCGGGGATTGTCAATGCTCTTGGCGTTGGGCTCACTGTCCGTCAGGAAGACATCAGCCTGCCGGCACTGGGTTTTTCCGGAACTGTAAAAAGAGAGAGTGCGACCTTTTTTTATAGTGAGGACGGACAGCTTTATATCATGAAGCCGATCCTGGAAAACGGAGCGGTTAATACGGCTGTTTTTGTGGAGTATGATGCAGAGGTACTGTACAGACAGCTGGAAGCATATACCTTTGATGACAATGCGTGGGTCGTATTGCAGGATACCGATGGCAATATTATCTGCTCACTTGGCGGGGACAATATTGATTATCTGCAGGCAGGCAGCAATTTTATGGATACACTGTCGGCAGCCGGGGGAAGGGCTTCGGCTGTCCGTAACGGTCTGCAGAGACAGCGGTCCGCCGGCGCGCAGGTCATATTTCCCGATGGTGACAGCAGATACGTGGCATACCATCATATGAAAAACAACGGCTGGGCCGTTCTGCTTGGGGTGGATGATGCTTACTTTGCTGAGCAGATCAGCCATTACAGCGGGACCATCCGTCATCTTGTACTGTCATTGGCCGGATGCATGGTGGTATTTATGGGTGTTGTTATATTCCTTCAGGTTATGTACAATCACTATGGCAGGAGGAAGAGTGCCGGATTGCAGCATCTGGCGGAAACCGATCAGCTGACAGGCTTATACAATAAGGTCACAACCGAGCGCAAGATCAAAGAATATTTTGCCGAAAATCCGGATTCCCAGAGTTTGTTGTTTGTGCTGGATATTGATAATTTCAAAAAGATCAACGATACCATGGGGCATGCGTTCGGAGATGAGGTTTTAAGAGAAATCGGACAGGGGTTAAAACAGCAGTTCCGGGCATCTGATATCATCGGAAGAGCCGGAGGGGACGAATTTGTCATCCTGTTAAAGCATATTACCGAGGATCAGTATGTCATCCGTGAAGCACAGAAGCTGGAAAACTTTTTTAAGGGTCTCCAGGTAGGTAAATATACCAAGTATTCTGTGACCTCCAGTATCGGATGCGCTGTGTTCACAAAGGATGGAGAAGACTTTGAAACACTGTACAAAATGGCCGATGAAGCCTTGTATAAAGCCAAGCAGAGAGGCAAGAATCAGCTCGCGTTTTACAAGGATCCAGAGGGGTTTGGGCAAAATGTATAAATTCAAAATAATTCTTTGTGTAATAGTGGTATAGGCAAAAAAAGGGGCATCATTTATACTTAGTGCATAGGCGAAAAGCCACGTGATGAAACTTAATTAGGAGGAAATTATAAATGGCAAACTTATCATTAAAAAATGTCTGCAAAGTATATCCTAACGGATTTGAAGCAGTTAAAGATTTCAATCTTGAAATCGATGATCAGGAATTTATCATCTTCGTAGGACCTTCAGGTTGTGGTAAATCTACTACCCTTCGTATGATCGCTGGTCTGGAAGATATTTCATCTGGTGAATTATGGATCGGTGACAAAATGGTCAACGACGTAGAGCCGAAAGACAGAGATATCGCAATGGTATTCCAGAGCTACGCTCTGTACCCTCACATGACCGTTCGTGACAACATGGCATTCGGTCTTAAATTAAGAAAAGTTCCCAAAGAAGAAATCGACAAAATGGTTAATGAGGCAGCTAAGATCCTTGACTTAACTCCACTCCTTGATCGTAAGCCGAAGGCTTTATCAGGTGGTCAGAGACAGCGTGTTGCCATGGGTCGTGCAATCGTTCGTAATCCTAAAGTATTCCTTATGGATGAGCCGTTATCCAACCTGGATGCTAAATTGCGTGTACAGATGCGTATCGAGATCGCTAAATTACATCAGAGATTAGGTACAACCATCATCTACGTTACACATGACCAGACAGAAGCTATGACACTTGGTACCAGAATCGTAGTTATGAAAGATGGTATCATCCAGCAGGTTGATACACCTCAGAACTTATACGAAAAACCCGCTAACTTATTCGTAGCAGGTTTCATGGGTTCACCTCAGATGAACTTCTTAGATGCAGTTGTTGAAGTTGTTGATGATACAGCAGTATTAAAAGTAGCTGGTCACTTCATTCCGTTACCTCCTGCTAAATCTAAAAAATTAATCGAAGGCGGTTACAATGGAAGAACTGTTACATTCGGTATCCGTCCTGAAGATGTATACGATTCAGAAATGATGGTTGAGGCTTCTCCTCAGAGCACATTCGAAGCAACCGTAAGAGTATACGAGTTACTTGGTGCAGAAGTATACTTATACTTCGATCTTGAAGAGTTCCCTATGACTGCAAGAGTTGATCCTCGTACAACAGCTAGACCTGGCGATGTTGTTAAATTCGCTATTGATGTTGAGAAGATCCACATCTTTGATAAAGATACAGAAATGGTTATTACCAACTAGTATCAATTGTGAAAAATATAAGGGAGATACCGTTGTGTATCTCCCTTTTCTCGTATTAGAGTATCAGTATCAAAGTATCAGAACGCCGACACAGAATGCCTGCAGGAGATTTTGGAGTCAGGTGTTACGATGAAAAAAGGATGTGAGCATTTGTTATCAGCACAAGTAGTACAGACTTGTATCGGAGATTTAAGGGAAATTACCAAAATTGGCCTGGTCGTTATAGACAGTGCCGGACTTCTGATTGCGTCCACATCAGGTGAAAAAGATTATTCACAGGATGCAATAGACAAATTTACCAATTCTGTGGCCGAGTCGCAGACGATTGGAGACTATCACTATATGAAGGTCTTTCATGAAGATGAGGTTATGTATATTGTGATATGCAAGGATCAGGCTGATCATGTTTTGGTGGCACGTATCGCAGTCAAACAGCTGCAGAGTCTGTTAACGGCGTACAGGGAAAAGGTTGACAAGAATAATTTCTTCCAAAATCTGCTTTTGGATAATCTGCTTTTGGTTGACGTGTACAACCGTGCAAAAAAGCTTAGACTTGATACATCCGCCAGAAGGGCTGTTATTCTGGTAGAGGTGGAAAAGGAAAATGACAACGGCACGCTGGAAATGCTGAAAAATATGTTTTCCCAACAGTCAGGTGATTTTGTAACATCCGTGGATGAGCAGAATTTGATCGTGATCAAGCAGCTTGACGAAGACAGTGATTATGATGATCTGATGGAGATTTCCACGACGATCAAGGTCATGCTCAACACAGAGATCATGATCAACGGCAAGATTGCCTGCGGAACCATTGTTTCCGAATTGAAGGATGTTTCCAAAAGCTACAAGGAAGCCAAAATGGCACTGGATGTCGGCAAGATCTTCTATGCTGACAGAGACGTGGTCGCATACAATACACTGGGTATAGGACGACTGATCTACCAGCTCCCGGTTAATCTCTGCCAGATGTTTATTGAAGAGATTTTCGGAGAGAATGTGCCGACGCAGCTGGATGAAGAGACACTCAATACGATTGATACATTTTTGGAAAACAGTCTCAATGTATCTGAAACAGCACGTCAGCTCTATGTACACCGCAATACGCTTCTGTACCGTCTGGAAAAGCTCCAGAAGGCCACAGGGCTGGACATCCGGGTGTTTGATGATGCATTAACATTAAAAATTGCCCTGATGGTTGTCAATTATATGAAATATTTAAAAAATTTAGAATATTGATTCACATAATATGTCCCACCTTTTCATAGAATGAAATGAGCAATTGTCTCATAGACGGACTTTGAGAGGTGGGATCTTTTTGAAAAAAGTATGGTATCTGGAAAATAAAAATAATAACAAAACAAAGGTCGTAAAGTTGTTTTTATATGATAAGGATGGCATAGTTGAGGCATGGCTTGATCTGTCTCCCTTTGCGGAAAAAAGGAGTATGCCGGACTGGGCGCTTGTGTTTTTTTCACCTGACGGGAAGGAAGCTGCAAGACTGTCACCTACATCCGGTGAGACCGGAAACAACTTTTGGCAGGATGCTGTGGGTGGCAAAGGAAGAATTGGAGAAGATACAGCAAAGAAACTGCGATGCCATCAGAAAGCATTGGGGCTTTGCATAAAAGCAGCCGGTGAGATATGGGCATCTGATGCCGGACTGTTTGCAGCGCTTGATGAGGGGTGGCTGAAACAGGATGGGAGTGTTTTGAATGTGTTTGACCGGGTGGGGCATGAGGAGAAAGACGATATCCGTGTTAAAGTAAATATGGATGAAGCGGATCCAGATGAAGCGAATCAGGACAAGGCGGATCCGGGCATAGCGAATCAGGACGAAGCAAATCTGGACGGGGCAAATCCGGACGAGGCGGATCTGGATGAAGCAGATCCGGATGGGGCGGATCCAAACGAATCGCTGCAGATGGAAAATGCTACAGACAACAGCCTTAGAAGAGTTGTCGAACTGAGTGTGCTGGAGGATGAAATGCTGTTTCGGGCGTATGTACACAATAGCTTCCTGCTGCACGGTTATTACAATTACGGACATCTGGTGCTGGATGAAAAAAACGGAAGAAGCCGTCTTGGTGTTCCGGGTAATTATTATGAGAGAGAAGAGATTGTAGCCGGCATGTTTGGGTTTCCGGATTTCGAGCCGGCAAAAGGAAGAGAAAAACAGACAGGAGTATTTGGATATTATTTTACGAAAGGGTAATATATGTCAGAAAGAGAACAGCTGTTAATGCAGATAACGGAATTGGAAAAAAAAGAGGAGTTGTCCAGATCGGAGAGAAAGCGCAGAGCGAGACTGCAACACAAGCTGGAGCTTCTGGACCAGCAAAAGGAGCAGGAACGCATTCTGTATGAAAAAGACGTTTTCTTTATGAAAAAAGCGATAAAACAGGCTAAAAAAGCAGCCGGGATCAATGAAGTGCCGATCGGTTGTGTGATCGTAAAGGATGGGGAGGTTGTAGCCAAAGGATATAACCGCAGGAATACGGATCACAGTACTTTGTCGCATGCGGAGATCACAGCTATCCGCAGGGCAAGCAAAAGGCTGAAGGATTGGAGGCTGGAGGACTGCACTCTGTACGTAACTTTGGAACCGTGTCAGATGTGTGCCGGAGCAATTGTGCAGGCGCGTATTAAAAGAGTTGTGGTCGGAAGCATGAATCCTAAGGCCGGCTGTGCGGGATCGGTGCTCAATATTCTGCAGATGAAGGAATTCAATCATCAGGTAGAGCTGGTAACCGGGGTACTGGATGAGGAATGTTCTGAATTGCTGAAAGACTTTTTTAAGAAGCTTCGATGATGGCTTGTAATTGACTTTTTGAATAAAACCAAGTATACTAAAACATACCGTGCAGCCGGGGCAGTAGCGGAGCCTTGTACCTGCAATCCGCTTTAGCAGGGGTGTTGTCCGGCAGAGGGTTTAGTGCTTTTATGGCTGCCCTCTATAAGTGGCGTTGATATCCGGGTCTTACGCAATGAGAATCCACGAACCGTGTCAGGGTAGGAATACAGCAGCACTAAGGGGAACTTTTCATGTGCCGTGAGGGTGCCTGGGTTGAGTTAACTGTAGAGGTAACGCATAGGGGCGCGATTCGAAGCCGGATGCACGGTTATTGATTCTACATATTTCTGATTTTATGTATTCTATATATTTATTTTTCTTTGTTATATGTTTTCTTTGATGCGGATTTCCGCTTCCATATAGTGATATTCTTTTTTGGGTGGTTCGCCCGTCGTCAGGTGTTCAAACAACAACTGAAGAGGTAATGAGCCCTGAATCCGGGGATTTTGACAGATGGACGCCGAAATGACCCCGTTTTTGATCATTTCAACCGTCTTTTCAATCTTGTCAAAGGTGACAATCTTCATATTGTCCTGTCTGTTAGCGGCCAGAACAGCTTTGCAGCCGCCGTAAGCACCGCTGGCAGCAAAGAAAATGGCATTGATCTCCGGATGCTCATTGAGCATCTGCGTTGTTTTATCATAGCTTACAAAATCATCATCATCATTTTCGAAGAAAGCGACTTCGTGGATATTGGTATATTCCTTGAGAGAATTGCGGAAACCGGCAATTCTTTCTGTATGGCACAGGACATTGGAATTGCCGCTGACTATGCCGACATATACCTGGCCACAGGTCATAAGATGTATCAGACCGGCGGCTGTCTGTCCACAGCGGTAGTAGTTGCTGCCGACATAGGCGATACGCCTGGATCCGGCAATATCGGTATTGAATGTAATGGTGGGGATTCCCATATCATATAATTCGTTGATCTTTTGTGCGATCGCAGGATTGTTTTGAGGAGAGATGGCGAGGCCGTTGATCTCCTCTGCCAAAAGCTCGTCAATCGCATCAATCTGGTCCTGTACGCCGAAAGCGGAGATCCGTTTGATCAGAATCGTGCAGTTATAGCTCCGGAGGTCTTCCTCTTTTTCGCGGATGCCGGAAATCACATCATCAAAAAAGGGATTGCCGATACCAAACATGACGACACCGAATTTAAACTTTTTTTTCTGGGCTGCCAAAACAATACCCGCCCTGTTGGGCTTGTAGTCCAAAGCCTTGGCTATTTCAAGGATTTTGGCTTCTGTTTTGGGGTTGACGGCACCACGCTTATTGAGGACGCGGTCAACCGTTCCTCTGGAAACGCCGGCCAGTTCTGCTATTTCTTTAATTGTCGCCATAGATTAGTCCCTCCTGACAAAGAATACCTATATTTTATTCCAGTTTCCACAAAAATACAATAAAAAATGTGCATCGTGCACGTATATCGTGATATTGCACAATGTAAAAAATTAAAATAAGGAAATATGCTGAAAAAACAGTAAATCACAACTTTCTAAAAATTAGATATTGATTTTTTTTAAAAAAATATATATGATAAAAATGTGCACGCGCACAAGGTGCACGCAAAAGCAAGACAAACAAATACGGAAACAGGTAATACAGAAGGTAAAACAAAGGAGGAATAAGATGTTATATATTGGTGTGGATTTGGGTACATCAGCAGTTAAGCTGTTGCTGATGGATGGAACAGGAAAGATCTTAAATATCGTTTCCAAAGAATATCCGTTATATTTCCCGCATCCGGGCTGGTCAGAGCAAAATCCCGAGGACTGGTATACACAGGTTATGGCCGGTATCGAAGAGCTGATCAAGGATGCAGACAAGAGCCGGGTTGCCGGAATCAGCTTCGGCGGACAGATGCACGGACTGGTTATTCTTGATGACAAGGATCAGGTGATCCGCCCTGCCATCTTATGGAATGACGGACGTACGACAGAGGAATGCGATTACTTAAACAACGTGATCGGCAAGGATAAATTATCCGAGTATACAGCCAACATTTCCTTTACCGGATTTACAGCCCCCAAGATTTTATGGGTCAAAAATAAAGAGCCGGAAAATTTTGCAAGGATCAAAAAGATCATGCTTCCCAAGGATTATATCGCATACAAGCTGTCCGGTGTACACTGCACAGATGTTTCCGATGCATCCGGTATGCTGATTTTTGATGTGAAAAACAGATGCTGGTCCAAAGAGATGTGTGAGATCTGCGGCATCCATGAAGACCAGCTTGCAAAGGTATACGAAAGCTATGAAACAGTCGGAACGGTTCTTCCGGAAATCGCTGCAAAGCTTGGCATTCCGGAAAGCTGCAAGGTTGTAGCTGGTGCCGGTGACAATGCGGCGGCAGCAGTCGGAACCGGAACAGTTGGAGACGGCAACTGCAATATTTCACTGGGAACCAGCGGAACGATCTTTATTTCTTCCGAAAAATTCGGAGTTGATAAGTTTAATGCACTGCATGCATTTGCTCATGCCGATGGCCATTACCATCTGATGGGCTGTATGTTATCAGCAGCAAGCTGCAACAAATGGTGGATGGATGAGATTATCGGCACCAAGGATTATGCAGCAGAGCAGAAAGCCATTGAAAAGCTGGGCGAAAACCATGTTTATTTCCTGCCTTATCTGATGGGAGAGCGTTCACCGATCAACGATCCGCAGGCAAGAGGAACCTTTATCGGTCTGACCATGGACTCCACAAGGGCTGATATGACACAGGCTGTTTTGGAAGGTGTAGCTTTTGCACTTCGTGATTCCTTTGAAGTAGCCAAAGCACTCGGCATCAAGATTGAACGCACCAAGATCTGTGGCGGTGGCGCAAAGAGTCCTCTGTGGAAAAAAATGATCGCCAACATCCTCAATGTAAAAGTTGACGTGATCGAAAGCGAAGAGGGACCTGCTCTTGGCGGAGCAATGCTCGCGGCTGTTGCCAACGGAGAATTTGCAAGCGTTGAAGATGCGGCTGCCAAGATCGTAAAGATCATTGATACGGTTGAGCCGGATCCGGAGCTTGTAGAAAAATACGAAGCAAGATACCAGCAGTTCAAACAGATTTATCCTGCATGCAAGGAATTGTTTCCCAAACTGCAGTAAATAAAGCCATTTAACAGTAAAATCACTATTTTATAGAAACTTACTATGCGGCGCATGACGGTTTCCAAATGTCGGTGATGCACCGTGTAGTACAACAAAATGAACATTATAGATTAGAAAGGGGTTATGACATGACGATTTATGACGTAACAGATGAAAAGTTTAAAAAGTACGGACGGATTGTACAAAACATTGACTTTTCACAGCTTGTAGAAGTGATCAATGAAAAAACACCCTTGCCGGACGGCGTGGCTTATGAGCCGAGCGTTGCAGTGCTTGAAGAACTCCCGGTATATCAGGAATTATCGACAAAGACATATGGCGAGCTGGAAATTGAAATTGGTTACTGCAACGGACACAATGAGCTTCTCAATGCAGTGGAATATCACAGAAGCTCCGAGATCAATGTGGCAGCAACAGATGCGATCCTGATCCTGGGATCACAGCAGGACATCACGGATGATTTCACATATGATACATCTCTGATGGAGGCTTTTCTGGTACCTGCCGGAACAGCCGTGGAAGTATATGCGACTACACTGCATTATGCACCCTGCGGTGTTAAAGGAGCCGGTTTCAAGGTTGGTATTGTATTACCAAAGGGAACCAACTATCCGCTTTCCGATAAGCATGAAGGTTGGGAAGACAAGCTGATCACAGCCAAAAACAAATGGCTGATCGGTCACGCAGAAGGCGGTCTGGATGCCGGCGCGCACATCGGTCTGATCGGTAAAAATTTAAATGTTAATGAATAAATAATAAAATGCCGGATGGCAAACAAGGAGGATAATAAAATGTTTAATGCACCTGAAGTAAAAATTGGTATTGTAGCTGTAAGCCGTGACTGTTTCCCGGAATCACTTTCCGTAAACAGAAGAAAAGCCCTGATAGAGGCTTATAAAGCAAAATATGATGCGGCTGAGATCTATGAATGCCCAATCTGTATCGTAGAAAGTGAAATCCACATGGTACAGGCACTCGAAGATATCAAAAAAGCCGGATGTAACGCTCTTTGCGTATATCTTGGAAACTTTGGTCCTGAAATTTCAGAGACATTGCTTGCAAAACATTTCGATGGACCGAAGATGTTTGTAGCAGCAGCAGAGGAATCACAAAGTGATCTGGTACAGGGACGTGGCGATGCATACTGTGGTATGTTAAATGCAAGCTATAACTTAAAACTGCGTAACATTCATGCATATATTCCGGAATATCCGGTAGGAACTGCAGAAGAATGTGCAGATATGATCCACGAATTTGTTCCGATCGCACGTGCCGTTGACGGACTTGCAAATTTAAAGATCATCAGCTTTGGACCGAGACCGTTAAACTTCTTAGCATGTAACGCTCCGATCAAACAGCTTTACAACCTTGGTGTTGAGATCGAAGAAAACTCAGAGCTTGATTTATTTGAAGCCTTCAACAAGCATGCAGATGATCCCCGTATCCCTGCAAAAGTTAAAGAAATGGAAGAAGAGCTTGGCGCAGGCAACAACAAGCCCACTATTTTACCTAAATTAGCTCAGTATGAACTGACACTGTTAGACTGGGTAGAGGAGCACAGAGGATACCGCAAATATGTTGCTATCGCCGGTAAATGCTGGCCTGCATTCCAGACACAGTTCGGATTTGTTCCCTGCTATGTAAACAGCCGTCTGACAGGAATGGGCATTCCGGTATCCTGTGAAGTAGATATCTACGGATGCTTATCAGAGTTTATCGGTTATTGTGTATCAGAAGATATCGTTACACTGCTTGATATCAACAACTCTGTTCCGGCTGATATGTACAAAGAATCCATCGAAGGCAAATTCAACTATACACACAAAGATACATTTATGGGCTTCCACTGCGGAAATACAAGCAGCAAGAAATTGAGATCATGCGCTATGCAGTATCAGATGATCATGGCAAGAAGCCTTCCCGAAGAAGTTACACAGGGTACTCTGGAAGGAGACATTGTTCCCGGAGATATCACATTCTTCCGTTTACAGTCTACCTCAGACAATATTCTGCGTGCATACATTGCCAACGGTGAAGTATTACCGGTAGCTACAAGATCCTTCGGTGCGATCGGTGTATTTGCAATTCCTGAAATGGGACGTTTCTACAGACATGTACTGATCGAGAAAAACTACCCTCATCACGGAGCAGTTGCTTTCGGACATCATGGAAAAGCTTTATACGAAGTATTCAAATACATCGGTGTAGCTGTAGATGAAATCGGATACAACCAGCCTGCGGGTGTTCGTTATCCGACAGAAAATCCTTTTGCATAATTTAAGGATTGTATCATAATCGGATTTCCTATAAAATATACACGAAGATGGTTTCGACCGGCTTGCCGGTCGGAATCTTCTTTGCACGTTAAAATTCAAATTATTATTCCGGAGCAACTGAGTTAATTGTTCTGGAGATTTCATAATATCTGGCAGCGACTCTTTATACATGTCAGCACTTTGATTTTTCGAGCGCTGCGATGAAAAATCATTAGTACTGCTACATGTATAATGAAGCGAGAGCGGGTCGCAGAAGATATTATGAAATCGCAAGGGTGATTAACTCAGTTGCTCCACAAAAAAAGGAGAAACCATGACAAATTTAGAACTTCAGAAAATGGCAAATGAAGTTCGTAAAGGTATCGTGACTTCAGTACACAGTGCAAAAGCCGGACATCCCGGCGGATCACTTTCTGCAGCAGATATGTTTACGTATCTTTATTTTGAAGAGATGAATATCGATCCTCAAAATCCTAAGTGGGATAAGAGAGACCGCTTTGTATTATCAAAGGGTCATACAGCTCCCGGTCTTTATTCCGCACTGGCCAACAGAGGATATTTCCCGGTCGAAGATTTAACGACACTGCGTAAGCTTGGCTCTTACCTGCAGGGACATCCCTGTATGCAGGAAACTCCCGGTGTGGATATGAGCTCAGGCTCTCTGGGACAGGGGATTTCCGCAGCGGTTGGTATGGCACTGGCTGCCAAGCTTGATAACAAGGATTTCCGTGTATACACACTGTTAGGAGACGGTGAGATCCAGGAAGGTCAGGTATGGGAGGCATCTATGTTTGCCGGTGCCCATCATCTGGACAACCTCGTAGTCATCGTTGACAACAATGGCCTGCAGATCGATGGTAAAGTCGAAGATGTATGTTCTGTATATCCGATCGATGCCAAATTTGAAGCCTTCAATTTCCAGGCGATCAATGTAGACGGACACAATTTTGATGAGATCCGTGCTGCAATGGAAAAAGCGAGAGAGACAAAGGGAAAGCCCACTGCGATCATCATGCACACCATCAAAGGAAAAGGCGTTTCTTTTATGGAAAACAATGCAGGATGGCATGGAAAAGCTCCCAATGATGAAGAATATGCAATCGCAATGGCTGATCTGGACAAGATTGCCGCAGATTTAGAGAAAGCAGGTGAAGTATAATGGCAGACGTAAAGAAAATCGCAACAAGAGAAAGTTACGGAAATGCTTTGGTTGAATGTGCAGAAGACTTCCCTGAACTGGTTGTCCTTGATGCAGATTTAGCAGGTGCTACCAAGACCGCTACCTTTAAAAAGGCATATCCGGACCGCCACATTGACTGTGGTATTGCAGAATGTAATATGACAGGTATTGCTGCCGGACTTGCTACCTGTGGCAAAATTCCGTTTATTTCTTCTTTTGCCATGTTTGCGGCAGGAAGAAACTTTGAACAGGTAAGAAACTCTGTCGGCTACCCTCATTTAAATGTTAAGATCGGTGCCACACATGCCGGTATCACCGTTGGAGAAGACGGTGCCACACATCAGTGCAACGAAGACATCGCTCTGATGCGTACCATTCCGGGCATGACTGTTATCGTTCCTTCCGATGATATCGAAGCAAAGGCTGCCGTACGTGCTGCATTGGAGCATGATGGACCGGTATATCTGAGATTTGGCCGTGCCGCTGTTCCGGTTATCAACGACACACCCGATTACAAATTTGAAATTGGCAAGGGTGTTGTCTTAAAAGAAGGAAGTGATGTGACGATCATTGCAACCGGTATCTGCGTAGAAGGTGCTCTTGGTGCTGCCAAGATGCTGGAAGACGAAGGTATCCATGCAGAAGTGATCAACATTCATACCATCAAGCCTTTAGATGAAGAGCTGGTAATTGCTTCCGCTAAGAAAACAGGAAGAGTGTATACTGTAGAAGAACATTCCGTGATCGGCGGATTGGGAAGTGCTGTTTGTGATACTCTTTCCGAAAAAGCTCCTACCAAGGTTACCAGGATCGGTGTTTATGATCGTTTTGGTGAATCCGGACCGGCAGCTGCTTTAGTTGAAAAATTCGGACTGGATGCCAAAGGTATTTATGCTAAAATCAAAGAAACCTTATAAGGCAGACATATGATATGCTATAATCAGACTGTTACAGGACGATATGTTTTGTAACAGTCTGTTTTTTATAAAGGAGATTATCAGGATGATTGTAACACCCAGAGCGAAGGGATTTATATGTACGACAGCACATCCTCTCGGATGTCGTGAAAATATCTTAAGCCAGATTGCCTATGCGAAAGGAATGGCAGAGGATTATCATAAAAAAGCAGAGTGGCCGGTAAAAAACGTGCTGGTGATCGGGTGTTCCGCCGGATATGGATTAGCCAGCCGGATTGCTGCGGCATTTACAGCCGGATGCAATACGCTGGGAGTGATGTATGAAAGAGAGGCGGCCGGAAAGAGGACGGCTACCGCAGGCTTTTATAATACAAAAGCATTTGAGCAGGCGGCCTGCCGGGAAGGGCTGTATGCTCAAACGATCAATGGAGACGCGTTTTCCAAAGAAATCAAAGAGCAGACAATCAAAAAAATCAGACAGGACCTGAAAAAGATAGATCTGGTCATATATTCTTTGGCCTCACCGAGGCGTACAATGGAAGACGGTACGGTCAAAAAATCCGTATTAAAAACAGTCGGAGCCCCTTTTTGGACAAAGTCATTGAACCTTGCACACAATGAGATTGAGACAGTATGTCTGGAGTCTGCTACCGATCAGGAAATAGAGGATACCATAAGTGTCATGGGCGGAGAGGACTGGATGGAGTGGATAGATCTGTTAGAGCAGGCAGATGTCCTTTCACCGCAGGCAAGGACGATCGCATATTCTTACCTCGGACCAAAGCTGACCTATCCGATCTATCAGAGCGGGACGATCGGCTGCGCCAAAAAGCACCTGCAGGAAACTGCGGATAAGATCAATGATGAGTATGCAGATCTTGAAGCTTATGTCTGCGTCAATAAAGCGGTTGTAACACAGTCGAGTGCGGCAATCCCCGGAGTGCCATTATATTTATCCGCATTGTACAGGGTTATGAAGGAAATGGGTCTGCATGAAGACTGTGCCATGCAGATGACAAGGCTGTTTACAGACAGACTGAGTGCGCAAAAGATCGATACCGATACACGGGGACGTATTCGTATGGATGACTGGGAACTCAAAACAGAGGTTCAAAAAAAGGTTATGCAGATCTGGGATGCGGTAACAACAGAAAATGTAAAGGAGCTGTGCGATCTTGACGGCTATTGGGAAGATTTTTATAAAATATTTGGATTTGGCATAAAAAATGTAGACTATTCACGGGATGTGGAAGTATAATATTTTATATAATTTATATGTGTAAAAACGCATGCCGTATAAGGGGTTGGAAAATTGTACATTTGGGAATTATGTTTACGTTTTAAGGATTTAATCATGAAGGATACACAATCGGAAAATGAATCCAAAAAGACAGCGGTCGTGATCCGGATTCTGACCGTATCCTTTATTCTGTATCTGTTGATACTGATGCTGATGATCAATTTGATGCCTGCCAAGGGCGGATTTCTGATTTATCTGGTTGCACTTCTGGCATTTGGAGGGATTTTTGCCTCTACATACAGATTCCACACACTTCAGATATTTGCAGGGCTGAGTGTCGCTGTGGTTTTATGGGTTATCAGCTTTATTTATCTGTTTGGCTGGAATGTCGGCGTGCAGCATTTTCTGATGGTTTTGCTGGTGCTTGTTTTTTTTGTCCGGTACAATCAGTTTCGTTTTAAGGCGGCTTATGCCGGCAGTCTGTGTGTGCTGCGAATTGTGTTGTACTATATTTTCCTCAACAGCAGCTCTCTGGTGAAGATTACGCATGGTGAAAACAATTCCCTGCAGGTGCTCAATACGATTGTCATATTCTGGTGCATATCTGTTATAGCATATATATACGGTAAAGACAGTCAGGAGCTGGAGGGCAAGCTTGTTGCCTACAATGAGGAATTGATCAAACTGGCCAATACTGATAAGCTGACATCTCTCTGCAACCGCCGTAAGGCAATGGAATATATCGAGGACTGCTGCAAAAACTGCGGCGACAAGGGGTTCTGTCTGTGTATTTGTGATATTGACTTCTTTAAAAGGGTCAATGATACCTATGGACATGATATCGGTGACAAGGTGCTCAAAGCCATCAGCAAGGTGTTCCGTGAAGAAATGGGAGACAAATATATGGCAGCCCGCTGGGGTGGAGAGGAATTTCTGCTTTTATTCCCGGATACCAATGGGGATGCTGCATTTATCAGGCTTTGCGAGATCAGACGCAAGATCAAAAATGTCGTTGTGACAAAAGGAGAAGAAGAGATCCGTGTGACCATGACCTTTGGACTTGCGGAATATGATTATTCGGGCAGCTATGAGGGAATGCTTACCAATGCAGACCAGAAGCTGTACCGTGGAAAAGAAGACGGCAGAGACCGGATCGTATATTGATCCGGAGTCAGTGGCTGCCTGTTTCAGAAGCGCCGGATGCCGGGTGAGCGAGCAAAGGCCGGGCAACTTTTACATTGAAAAACTCGATCAGCGGTCCCATAAAAAAGGCTGTGATGATCGTGCCGATGCCGACAATTGTGGGTATAGAGGAAATGCTTCCGCCACCCGCCAGATAGATGATGATTCCGGCTGTGACACAGATACAGTCTGTGGCAATGCGGCAAAACTGAAATTTGGCGATTTTCCATTTACTGCTCAGGACAATGGCGACAGAATCATAGGTTGAAACACCAAGGTCAGCGGTCATATAGAGTGCTGATCCGAAACAGATGATGATAATGGCAATGATCAGGCATATAAAGCGGAAAAGAAGACCGGGATCGGGAAAGAGTTTCTGCAATAATGCATAGGAAAACTGAGTAATATAGCCCAATAAAAATAAGTTGATAAATGTTGCGATACCGATATTATGACGGTCTGTCAGCAGAGTAAAAGTCAATAAGATCAGATTGACAATGACATAGAGAGTGCCAAAGGAGATCGGGACAAGCTCGTCCAGTCCGCTCATCAGTGACTGGAAGGGATCCACACCAAGAGCTGCAAGCTTAAATATACCGACACTGACCGCACAAATTAAAACTCCGCATAGAGACATTACAATTCTTCTGATTTTCATAATCATGACCTTTCTGTTACATTACCAAAATAAGGAAGCTTATGCTTCCTTTTTATGATGTATCATATATTAAATTTATTTTATCATACTTCTATTTTTTGTAAATAAATTTAATGATAGCAGTCGAAAGTTGAAGACAGATATGCTATTATTAAAAAAGAATTTAATCTGAAGCAAAAGCATGAGAGTAGGAGGTCTGTTATGGCTTGTTTTATAGTTCCGGCAGCAGAGGCGGTAGTGACTACCGTTGCAGCCCGTGTTTTAAAAAATAAAGAAAGTAAGTGTGATATCCGGGACTTGTCCACAGGGGAGCACCTGACATGGTCATCACATGTGCGTAGGCTCTCCAATTTTTTATGGGGAGGTTCGGCACTGCTTGCATTTGAGCATGTGTGGCATGGTGAGGTTACCATGTTCTTTCCGTTTCTGACAGCAGCAAAGAGCCCGGAGACATTATCCGTGATGCTTCATGAGATGTCCACGGTCGGTGTGACGATGGCTGTCGTTGTAACAGCCTTCTGGGGAGTGCTGACCTTGATTGAGACAAAGGTCGGAGCTGCTGATAAAAAACTGCGGGGGAGAAGATAATTTATGACTTTATTGATCGCTGTTTTTGCAGCACTTATTTCTACGATCGTGTGGTATACGAGCTCTGAAGCAAGACTATTAAAGACCGGTATATTATGTTATATCTTCTGGGGAGCATCGCTGATGTGGCTTGTGGATGCTTTTTACGAATATGCCGAATTCGGAGCAGAGTATTTTGATATGCTGACGCAGGGGATACTAAATGACGCATTGTTGGGATTGTCGGCTGTAGCACTTGGTTTGATCATATGGCTGGTAGTTCTTTTTGTAAAAGATCCTAAGCATGTGATAAAATCCGCTTGAAAAGGGTTCTTTTATGTTTATTTATGAATTAGAAAAAGAAGAATTGGTCACCCTCACGGTAAAAATGAAGGAGCGTGACAAAATGGAGTGGAAATGTCCGGTTCTGGATGTTTCCGCAAAGGGAAAATGTATTCTGGTTCCTCCACTCAAATATGAAGATAAGGTGCTGACCTTTGATAAGGAAGGTGTGATCGCCGAGGTGGTTGCCATACGCGATGGAAAGCCGGTTATTTTCAGGGGCTGTTATGTTCAGTATATCAAGTTCCGGGACCAGAAATATCATGCGATCATTACAAGGGAAAATGGTGTTAATCTAAACAGACGGTCACATTTCCGCGTGCCGGTTGATGAATACTGCTACGTCAATCACGGAAAGGCAACGGTCGATGCTTATATTGTGGATATGAGTTCTTCCGGCTTTTCTTTTATTGTCGGACATTATGATAATCAAAATATGGAATATGTCCAGGTGTTATACAAGGATACTCTGATGGATATGGAGATTTCCGTTATGGGCCGTGTTGTACGAAGAGAAGACAGGGAAGACGGCAAAACGCTTTTTGGATGCTATATGATTCCGCGTCCGGAGATTGACCGTTATATCACGGCGCGTCAGAGAAAAATTATGAAGCCGAAGGACCGGGAAGATGGCTCTTCCGATATTTCCGTATGAAGACATACAGCGAATTGGAAAAACAGGTATACGGTCATTGCATGCTATGCCCCAGAAGGTGCGGTGCGGACAGGTCGGGCGGGCAGTACGGGATCTGCCATATGAAGGCCAGGCCGGTAGTTGCAAGGGCCGCACTTCATTTTTATGAGGAGCCCTGCATCAGCGGAGAACAGGGATCGGGAGCAGTCTTTTTTTCCGGCTGCAATCTGCGATGTGTATTTTGTCAAAATCATGAGATATCCAGAGGAAAAGCGGGACGGGTCATTGATACCGGACGGCTTGCCGAAATCTTTTTGGAATTACAGGATAAAAAGGCCAACAATATTAATCTTGTAACCGGTGTGATGTTTATACCAACGATCGTAGAAGCCTTAAAGCGGGCAAAGGATCAGGGGCTTGGCATACCGGTTATTTATAACAGCAGCGGATATGAAACGGTTGAAGCGCTGCAGCTTTTAGAAGGATGGGTTGATGTATATCTTCCGGATTTTAAATGTATGTCGCAGGAGCTGGGAAGGCGATACTTTGGTGCACCCGATTATGCGGAAAAAGCAAAGGCGGCGATACGGGAAATGGTCAGACAGGAGCCGCAGGTTGTTTTCGATGAGCGGGGATTTATTACCCATGGGGTGATCGTCAGGCATCTGGTGCTTCCGGGACAGCGGAAGGAAGCAGAAAGGATTCTGTGGTATCTGTATGAGCAGTATGGAGACCGGATTTATCTGAGTATTATGAATCAATATACTCCGATGAAGGGGATTGATCTGCCGGATCGGGAGCTGGGGAGAAGGCTTACGACATATGAATATCAGAAAGTGATAGATTATGCACTGTCCATCGGCATTACAAAAGCTTATATGCAGATCGGAAAGACCGCTGATGAGAGCTTTGTGCCGCCGTTTGATTTAGAAGGTGTGGAAAAATAAAAAACAGGATTACCTATATTTATATTGTGGAATGTGAAGATCATACATTGTATACGGGCATCACGACAGATGTCAGAAGACGCATGAAGGAGCATTTTGCGCAAGGGAAAAAGGGCGCGCGCTATACGCATTCCCGACGTGTACAGGAGATCAGGATGGTATGGGAAGCAGAAAGCTATGCTTCGGCTGCCAGATTAGAGTATGCTATCAAGCAATTAAAACGTGAAGATAAACAGGATCTGATACGGAGACCGGAGGATGTGACAAAGACTTTTATCCCGGCATTGGAAGATGAAAATTATCAGATCAGAAAAGAATACTGCGGGGCTGTTTCCGGGCTGATTTCATGATCGGAAGTCAGGACAGGCCCTGATCGAAAAGAGGTGCTGGATTTATGGATCGGAACAATACCAAAAAAAGAGGTGCAGGGTTGTTTTTGTCCCTCGCTGCTGTCATGGGAATGCCGATTTTGGTGCTGGGCATTATCTTTATTGTACTTGGAACACAGAGTGTATCGGAAGGAATGGAACTGGAGATCAAAAAAGCACTTGCTTCCACGGCAAGAGAGACCGTTGCGCTTTACTCCTTGTCATATCCGGGAGAAATAAAGACAGAAGGCCAGCACTTTTTGATGGGTGGCGTTGATCTGAGCGGAGATTATACACTGATCGACCAGATAAAAGAAAACACAGGAAATGAGATCAGTATTTTTTATGGAGATACCAGGATGCTGACTACCATACAGGATTCCGATGGGGGACGGTTTGTCCATACAACGACGGAAGATGCCAATATCATCACGGCCATCCGGATGGGCAACGAATATTATTCGGATCGCGTTGAAATCAACGGACAGTTTTATTACGGATATTATGTTCCGCTGCGAAACGGAAATGAAATATGCGGAATGGTATTTGCCGGTATGACCAATGAAAGTGTAAGGGTCAGTGTGCATACGATCGTGACCAAGATCGTGATCGTCTTTTTAATCGCTCTGATGGCTGTTTTTGTGATTGCATCCATGTATGCGAGTAATATTGTAAAAGCTCTTAATCAGATCGGTGATTATATCGGTAGTCTGGCAGAAAATAACTTTAAGACCCGGATGCCTGCTGCTATTTTACAAAGGAGCGATGAGCTGGGAGATATGGGCAGACATGCGCAGGAGGTGGGCGCTAATCTGCAGACGCTTATTTACAGGGATCCCCTTACCGGTTTGTACAACCGGCGCGCAGGGCGCATGGAACTGTCTAAATATATTGATCTTGCGGAGAGCAGTAATTACCGCAGACAGGTTGTCGTTGCACTGGGAGATATTGACTTTTTCAAAAAGATCAATGATACCTACGGTCATGAATGCGGAGATATGGTGCTGACCAGGATTTCAGAAGCCATGGAAGAGCTGGTAGGAGAACAGGGTGTTCCCATCCGCTGGGGCGGTGAAGAATTCCTGCTTGCGTTTAAAACCGATTACAGGACTGCCCATGGGATTGTGGAGCGTGTGATCGAGAACATCCGGGATACGGAGTTTACATATGAGGGACAGAGCTTTCATGTCAGCATGACATTCGGCATATCTTCTTACAGGCAGAAGGAAAGTATTGAGCAGGTTGTTAAAAGAGCGGATGAGTATCTTTACCGGGGAAAAAAGAGCGGAAGAGACCGGGTTGTGGGAGATGAACCGGTATAAATACATAGAATGCTCTAAAATGCTCTTAAAATGGGAAAATAGACCTTACAATTATGAAAAAGTATGGTATAATATGCTTATAAATGGGATTATTTAGGGGAACGTTACAATAGATGATAAAAGAGAGGTTTGGGTATGACGAAAAAAACAGATATTAAGCTTAACATCAAATGGAAGCTGCTGATCTATTCAGTTGTTCCGCTGGTTGCAACTTTCGCCGAGCTGATGCTTGGAATTCGTATTTTCTATGGAAAAGATATTTTGGCAACGGTCAAGATGCCGATGCTGCTGATCTTTATTTTAAATTCGGTTGTCATGTTTTTTGTGATGCAGACATTTGCATGGAAGCTTGGCAATTCTGTTGACCGTATTATTGCCACACTGGATCGTGCCGGAAGTGGTGATCTGACTGCAGAGCTTGGAAAGATCGATCTGGAACGCAAGGATGAGATCGGTGTTTTGGCAGATCATGCCAATATGGTTATCGGTCAGTTAAAGGATGTTATCGGCCAGGTCGGCAATACATCCGATGTTATTGAGGAATCGACCGCACGTCTGGATAAGATGGCCGAACAGACCAGCACGGCATCTGAGGATGTTGCGAGAAGCATGGGAGATATGGCCAACGGTGCGACCGCACAGGCTTCTGAGACACAGGCGGTATCCGATGCGATCGGACGTATCGGTGAAGGAATTGAAGAAACAAGCAATGCTGTTGCCAAGCTGATCGTCAATGCCGATCAGATGAAGGCAGCCGGTCAGGAAGGTGTTGACTCCGTAGGTGAGTTAAAGACGATTTCCGAAAAAGTAAAAGCACAGATTGCCATCATATATGAGCAGACGAATACGACCAATGAATCAGCCCAGGAGATCCACAAAGCAACAGAGCTGATCTCCTCCATCGCAAGTGAGACCAATCTGTTGGCGTTAAATGCATCCATTGAAGCAGCAAGAGCCGGTGAAAGCGGACGCGGTTTTGCCGTTGTTGCCGAGCAGATCAAAAATCTTGCCGAACAGTCCAACCAGTCAGCCAAGACGATCGAAGGAATCATCAATAATCTGCTGGCAGATACCGAGCAGGCGGTTAAGACGATGAATACCGTTGATGCCATCATTGGTTTCCAGGCAGACAAGGTTGAGATGACCAAGCGTGTATTTGATAAGGTTAATAATGGACTGATCGTTACCATGGAGGGTGTTGAAAGCATTGCCCGGAGTACCAAAACTCTGGATGAAGCCAAAGGCCGCGTGATCATGTCTGTTGAAAGCCTTTCCGCTATCGCAGAGGAGAATGCGGCATCTACGCAGGAGACTGCTGCAAGTGCAGAAGAGCTGACAGCAACTATCGGTGAAATTAAAAATGCGACCAGCCGTTTAAATCAGGTCGCAGACAATCTGACAACACAGACCAATCGTTTTCAGATTTACATTTAATCATAGCAAGTCGGACAGTTCATGCAGATCCTGCATGAACTGTTTTTTTATAGGAGGTATTTATGACAGAGGTAGAAAAATTGCAGCAGATGATAGATGAAAGCAATTCTATTGTTTTTTTTGGAGGCGCAGGAGTTTCTACAGAGAGCGGCATTCCGGATTTCAGAAGTGTGGATGGCTTGTATCATCAAAAATATGATTATCCGCCGGAGACGATTCTCAGTCACACCTTTTACAGAAGAAATCCTTCTGAATTTTTCAGGTTTTACAAGGATAAGATGCTTTGCCCCTCCGCAAAGCCCAATGCAGCGCACAAAAAGCTTGCAGAGCTTGAAAAAGCAGGAAAATTAAAAGCCGTTGTAACACAAAATATAGACGGTCTGCATCAGGCAGCCGGCAGCAGGACGGTATATGAGCTGCATGGAAGTGTGCTGCGCAATTATTGTGAGAAATGCGGAAAGTTTTACGATTCACAGTATATTCTCAATTCCCCGGGGATACCTACATGTGAATGCGGAGGAACGGTCAAGCCGGATGTGGTTTTATATGAAGAGGGGCTTGATCAGGACACCCTGACCAATGCCATCCATGCGATTGCATCGGCAGATATGCTGATAATCGGAGGGACTTCGCTGGTCGTATATCCGGCAGCAGGGCTGATCGACTATTATAAAGGAAATAAGCTGGTTGTCATCAACAAAGCGCCGACATCTAGGGATGCGATGGCCGATTTAGTGATCAGCGGACCGATCGGTGAAATCCTTTCACAGATCGAGGTTCATTGAGAAAGAGGATTTTCATGGATTATCAGGTTGGGGATATCATTACGTTTAAAAAGCAACACCCCTGTGGAAGTAAAAACTGGATCGTGCTGCGCACGGGTGCAGACTTTCGGTTAAAGTGTGAGGGATGCGGACATCAGCTGATGATGCCGCGGACACAGGTGCAAAAAAATACAAAAGAAATTCACAAAAATACTTGAAATTTGCGTGGATAGATGGTATCATTCATGTTTGTGATATATTATTCCTTGCTCTCTACTAAAAGTTAGGGGGCCAGAGACCAAAAGGAGGTAACAAGCATGAACAAATATGAATTAGCCGTTATTGTTAGTGCTAAAATCGAAGACGATGAAAGAGCCGCAACGATTGAAAAAGTTAAAGGCTATATCGAGAGATTCGGTGGAACAATCACAAATGTTGATGAATGGGGCAAGAGGAAACTTGCATATGACATTCAGAAAATGAGTGAAGCATTCTATTATTTCATCCAGTTCGATGCTGATGCAAAGGTTCCTTACGACGTTGAAAACAATGTTCGTCTTATGGAAAATGTCATCAGATTCTTATGCGTAAGACAAGACGAGGCATAATAGAAAGTAGGAAAATATATGAATAAAGTAATTCTAATGGGACGATTAACAAGAGATCCTGAAGTGAGATACTCACAGGGAGATCAGCCACTGGCTATTGCAAGATATTCCGTTGCTGTAGACCGTAGAGGCCGCAACAGTCAGGATGGCCAGACTGCAGACTTTATTAATTGTGTTGCTTTTGGAAGACAGGGTGAATTTGCAGAAAAATATCTGCATAAAGGAACCAAGATCGCTCTGACCGGACGTATTCAGACCGGCAGCTATACCAACAAAGATGGTGTGAAGGTATATACCACAGATGTAGTTGTAGAAGATCAGGAATTTGCTGAAAGCAAAAATGCCCAGGGTGGTTCTGACAATGGTGGTTATGTGCCTGCTCAGAATAATGCCGCTCCGGTTGAGGCTGGTGCAGGATTTATCAATATCCCCGAAGGTATCGAGGAATTGCCGTTCAATTAGAGAAACAGAATGGAGGCAAAGACATGGCTTTTAACAAGACAGACAAATCCGATTCTCCCATGAAGAGAAGAGGTGGAATCCGTAGAAGAAAAAAAGTTTGTGTATTCTGCGGTAAAGATAATGTTATCGATTACAAAGATACAGCTAAATTAAGAAAATATGTTTCTGAAAGAGGAAAAATTCTTCCTCGCCGTATCACAGGAAACTGTGCTAAACATCAGAGAGCTTTGACAGTAGCTATCAAGAGAGCTCGTCACATCGCTTTGATGCCCTATGTTCAGGACTAATATGATTTTCAAGGACCAACTGCTGATGGATTTCGGCAGCTGGTCTTTTTTTGTTGATATCCCCTAAACTGTATATTTAAAGCGAACTTTTTATCATATACCACCATATATAGTATGTGCAAAATAATGGTTTTAATGGTATACTAATAACGTATATGACCTGATATATGAAGATGGACATATGTACACTTTTTGTTTATTGGAATGATTTTTATAGATGTCTCTTTAGCAGAATGAGACAAAATGAGGCAGTTGCAAATGGACAAAAATTTAAAATTCAAGGGAAGATTACGCTTATATTTCCAGATGCCGTTAATATTCGGCGTATTACTGGCAATTACAGATATTATCACTTATACGATCGATGTGACTGCAGGTATTCTGATGTCTGTGTTTACTTTGATTTATCTGGTTGTTTTTTTACTCATGGAGCATTTCAACAGACCGGTTGTCATGACGGAGTTGGTCAGCTTTGCAACACAGTATGGACAGATACAGAAACGGCTTTTGCGGGATCTGGAGCTGCCCAATGCGCTGTTGGATGAGAGCGGCAGGATCATTTGGGCTAACCGGGCTTTCATACAGATTGCCGGAAAGACCAAGCCGGAAAGTAAAATGATCCATTCTCTGTTTCCTTCTTTGACAAAGGATAAATTTCCGGGGAAGGAAGAGGATGAAGCGGAAGTGGATTTCCAGTATGAGGACCGTGATTTTCATGCCAAAATGAAAAAAATCCCTTTGGATGAAATGGTTGCCAATAGTGACGTTTTTACCTCGGACGGGCCTTACGAGGGGCATCTGATCGCAATCTATCTGTTTGATCAGACTGCATTAAAGCTTGCTCTGAGAGAAATTGACAATCAGAGTCTGGCAGTCGGACTTTTGTATTTTGATAATTATGAAGAAGCACTTGACAGTGTGGAGGAGGTGCGCCGCTCGCTTTTGACCGCGCTTATCGAAAGGCGTGTCAACAAGTACTTTGCCTCACTTGACGGTATTGTCCGCAAGATGGAGAAGGATAAATTTTTCTTTATCATCCGCAAGCAGGCTTTAAAGACACTGGAGGAAAATCGTTTTGATCTTCTTGAAGAGGTCAAAACAGTCAATATCGGCAATGAAATGTCGGTGACTCTGAGTATCGGTGTGGGTGTCGGAGGTCTTACCTATGCACAAAATTATGAATATGCACGTACATCCATTGATCTTGCTTTGGGCCGTGGCGGTGACCAGGCCGTTGTCAAGACCAAGGAAGGCGTAAGCTACTATGGAGGAAAGAGCCAGCGTGTTGAAAAAAATACCCGTGTAAAAGCGCGTGTAAAAGCACATGCCTTAAAGGAACTGATCTCAACAAGAGATCGTGTTCTTGTCATGGGACACCGGATGCCCGATGTGGACAGCTTTGGTGCTGCTGTCGGTATATGCTGTATTGCCAAATCTCTTGGAAGGACTGCCAATATTGTCCTTAATGAAGTTCCGCCGAGTTTAAAGCCTATGGTGGATCATTTTATGGAATCTGTTGATACTGAGGATCCAGTGTTAATCAGCAGTTCGCAGGCAATGGAATATGCAGGCAACAATACCTGTCTGGTTGTAGTGGATGTCAACAAGCCGAGTATTACAGAATGTCCGGAGCTGTTAAAGCAGTGCCGCTCGATCGTTGTGCTGGATCATCACAGACAGGGAGAAGAATATATTGAAAATGCAACTCTGTCCTATATAGAGTCCTATGCGTCGAGTACCTGTGAAATGGTCACGGAGGTTATCCAGTATATCGACGGACTGCGTCTGAACGGTACAGAGGCAGACTGTCTGTACGGAGGAATTGTTATAGACAGCAACAATTTTACGGCCAAAGCAGGTGTCCGTACGTTTGAAGCGGCTGCATATCTGCGCAGGAGCGGTGCGGATGTTTTGCGTGTGCGCAAGATGTTCCGCGATGACGTGACTGATTACCGGATCAAGGCCGAGACCATCAGCAGGGCGGAGATTTTCAAGGATGCATTTGCTATCTCCGTATGCGATCCGGGAGATTCCTTAAGCCCGACTGTTGTCGGTGCCCAGGCAGCCAATGAGCTGCTCAATATGAACAATATCAAGGCCAGCTTTGTGCTGACAGAATATAATAATTTGATTTATATCAGTGCCCGCAGTATGGATGAGGTCAATGTCCAGATCATCATGGAAAAACTGGGCGGCGGCGGACACATCAATGTTGCTGCGGCACAGCTTAAGGAAGTATCGGTAGAACAGGCAATCGATATTCTGAAAGAGACATTGACGATTATGTTGGAAAAAGGAGAGATCTAGATGAAGATTATTTTGTTGGAAGATGTTAAAAATGTAGGAAAAAAGGGAGATATCATTGAAAAAAGCGATGGATATGTGAGAAACTACATCCTGCCCCACAAGCTTGGTGTGGAGGCTACACCCAAAAACTTAAATGACCTTAAGCTGCAGAAGGCCAATGAAGAAAAGATTGCTGCAGAGCAGCTGCAGGCGGCCGAGGATTTTGCAAAAGAGATGGAAGAGCAGATCGTTGTTGTCAAGATGAAATCCGGCGAGGGCGGAAAGGCGTTTGGCTCCGTATCTTCCAAGGAGATCGCAGCTGCATACAAGGAGCAGTTTGGCAGGGAAATTGATAAAAAGAAGCTTGTATTGCCCGAAGCCATCAAAAATTTCGGCACATACGAGGTAAAGGTAAAGCTTCATCCCAAGGTAAGCGGAATGATCCGTGTAAAAGTTACAGAGCAGTAAAAGAGTTAGGAAGAGTGCAATATGCCGGCAGAAGAGCAAATTAAAAAGAGGGTCATGCCTTACAGTCTGGATGCGGAGCAGGCGGTTATCGGTGCGATGATATCCGATAAAGATGCGATTGTAACAGCAACGGAGCTGCTGACCTCAGATGATTTTTACGGGAAACAAAACGGCATTATATTTGATGCTATTGTCGAATTGTATGACAGAGGAAGCGTCCCCGATGTCATTCCTCTTCAAAACAAGCTGAAGGAAAAGGGAATCCCGGATGAGATAAACAATATAGAGTATCTTGGGGGATTGGTCGCAGATACCAATTCCAGCCTGATACGGGATTTTTGCAACATCCTGATTGAAAAGTCTACTCTGCGCAAGATGATAAAGATCAATGAAGGAATTGCAAATGCCTGTTATGAAGGAAAGCAGGATTACAATTCCCTGCTTGAGGAAACCGAGAAAAAGGTGTTTGATCTGGTGCAGTCGCGCAAGATATCATCACATATGCCGATTGATGAGGTTGTTATGCAGGCTTTATCAAGGATTGAGGCTGCATCACAGTCTTCCGGCAATGTGACCGGTGTTCCAACCGGCTTTCTGGATTTGGATTACAAGCTGGCGGGTCTTCACGGATCCAACCTTGTACTGATCGCAGCGCGTCCCGCAATGGGAAAGACAGCCTTTGTATTAAATATTGCAGAATATGTGGCACTGCGCAAAAATATGTCAGTTGCTATTTTCAGTTTGGAAATGGGAGAGGTTGAGCTTGTAAACAGACTTCTTTCATTGGAATCCAATGTTGACTCCGGCCATATCCGAACCGGAAATCTTTCCGATGACGAATGGGAAAAGATCGTAAGATCGGCAGGAGAGATCGGAGACTCCAACCTGATTATTGATGCACCGCCGAGCCTTACGGTATCGGAGCTTCGCAGCAAGTGCAGAAAATACAAAATGGAAAAGGATATCAAGCTGATCATCATCGATTACTTGCAGCTGATGAAGGGCTCAAGCAGAGCCGCATCCGAATCAAGACAGCAGGAAATCTCAGAAATTTCCCGATCCCTAAAGTCATTGGCGAGAGAGCTGGATATTCCGGTTATCGCCCTGTCGCAGCTTAGTCGTGCCGTTGAACAAAGACCGGATAAGCGTCCGATGTTATCAGATCTTCGAGAATCCGGAGCGATTGAGCAGGATGCCGATGTCGTAATGTTTATTTACAGAGATGACTATTATAACAAAGATTCCAAGGAAATCGGAATTGCGGAGATCAACGTGGCAAAGCAGAGAAGTGGTCCGACAGGAGTAGTCAAACTTGCATGGCTGCCGGATTATACTAAATTTGCCAATTTGGAGAAACGTTATCAGACCAATGAGGGCTGACAGACCATAAACCATAAAAACACAATAAAAAACCTCACCGTACGGTGAGGCTTTTTATTATTTAACGGTCGATATATCCAAACTGATTATTCAGCTTCGATAGAGCCTGTAGGGCACTGACCGGCACATGTACCACAATCTACACATTTATCTGCGTCGATTTCAAATTTGCCATCTCCCATGCTGATTGCTCCAACAGGGCATGCTCCTTCACAAGCACCACATGCTACACAACCATCGTTAATTACGAATGCCATAGTCATTATCCTCCTTGTATAGATAAAATCTTGTCCTTCATAGATGTATTCTAATACATTCATCATGATAAAACAAGTGTAAAAAAATAGAAAAGAGTCTTGCGCGTAAAAAAAACAGTTGCATTTTTTGGATAATGATTGTATATTGTATCAAGTAATAGACAAGGGCGTCTGCTGAATGGGCAGGGGCTTTTTTGTTTACAGGATCGGACATGACCGTTGTATGAGAAATATCTGACTGCGGCGGTCTGATGATAAGGGAGAACGTATGAAAAGACCGGTTGTCGGATTGATTCCGTTATATGATGATGAAAAAGAGAGTTATTGGATGCTTCCGGGCTATATGAAGGTGCTGGAACAATGCCGTGCACTTCCCATTATGCTTCCGCTTACGACGGATAAAGAGGAGCTTCTGCAGGCATTCGCACTGTGTGATGGTCTGCTGCTTACCGGCGGACATGATGTGGGACCTTATGTATACGGAAAGGAAGCAGCCGCCAATTGCGGCATCCCCTGCAGGGAAAGGGATGAAATGGAAGGCATCTTATTGGATATGGCACTCAGAGAGGATAAGCCGGTGCTAGGTATCTGCCGCGGAATCCAGTTTATGAATGCATATCTTGGTGGTGATCTGTATCAGGATCTGCCGACCGAATATCCATGCAGGGCAGAGCATCATATGAAGCCACCGTATGATGTTACAGCTCACCGGATCCGCGTGGAAGAAGGAACAAAGCTTTCTGACATTGTAGGTGCAGGATTCCACGGTGTCAACAGTTATCACCATCAAGCGGTCAAAACACCGGCATCCTGTGTCGATGTTTCTGCGTATTCGGAAGACGGGCTGATTGAAGCGATTGAGGTCAAAGATAAAAAATTTATGCTGGGAATTCAGTGGCATCCGGAATTTTCCTATCAGGTAAACGAGGAAAGCCGCAGGCTTGTACAGGCTTTTGTCGATGCCTGCAAACAATGAATATATCATAGCCGGGTACAGAAACCGGGCTGTTGATATAGATGGGCAGTAGGCCGTGGTATCAGATGATATTGGTATATTTTTGTGTTTATTCTTTTGACACATACATCTTTATATTGTAAAATAAGTACCATGGTTGCCTGAAACTAAGGACCAAGAGAGGAGAAATGGTTATGAAAAAGAAATTATTAGCATTACTTATGGCATCTACAATGGTATTTGGCCTTGTAGCATGTGGCAGCGCAGAGGAACCTGCATCAACAGGTGCAGCTGAGACAACAGAGACAACAGAGACAACAGAATCTGCCGACACAATATCAGCTGACTCGGCAGATACAGCAACAGATGCATCCAAAAAGACATGGGTGATCGGTACAGATACATCCTTTAAGCCTTTCGAGTACACAGATGATGCAGGTGATTTTGTAGGTATTGATATGGATATCCTTGCAGCAGTTGCTGAAGATCAGGGATTTGATTATGAAGTGCAGGTTCTTGGATGGGATGCTTCCATCGCAGCATGCCAGGCCGGTCAGGCTGACGGTATGATCGCAGGAGCTTCTATCACTGACGAACGTAAGGCTTCAGGCTGGATTTTCTCAGATGGCTATTATGATGCCAACCAGTGCATGGCAGTGGCAGAAAGCTCAGATATTGACGGATTTGATGATCTTTCCGGCAAATCAGTAGCTGTTAAGACAGGATCCATGAGCGCTTCATATGCAGAAAGCCTCAAGGATGAATATGGATTTACGATCACATATTTTGAGGATTCACCTACAATGTACCAGGCTGTTATCGGCGGTCAGGTTGCAGCAGTATTTGATGATACTCCGATCATGTCAGCAAACATCAAAGACGGCGGTCTTGCAATGAAATTAGTAGACGGAACAGGCAACGAACCTGCTCAGTACGGTATGGCTATTTTCAATGCAGACAATCAGGAACTGATCGATATGTTCAATGCAGGTCTTGCAAACATCAAGGCTAACGGCAAATATGACGAAATCCTTGCTAAGTATCTTGGAGAATAATCAACAGAAGCTTATATGATATCTGACGGATCGCCGGGCGGGAGGACTTTCTCCTGTCCGGCATCTTTCTTTTTTGGACAATATAGTATAAAATAATATTAGGGGTTCGGGCTCAGAAGTCTTATCGTGCAGGTGCGGACGGCTTTTTGACCTTTTGACCCTGATATCTAAAATAGAATATATTTAAAGATACAGAAAGGAAAAAGCTATGGTAAAAATTATAACAGTGTATGGCAATATGCTGATAGCCGCAATGGGCAAGACCCTGTTACTTGCGCTGCTTGGGTTATTTTTTGCCTGCATCATCGGTCTTCTTTTCGGATTGCTTGGTGTGGTAAAAAGCAGAGTCTGTAATATTATTTCCCAGATTTTCGTAGATATTGTCAGAGGAGTGCCGATGATCGTATTGGCGTTCTTTGTATATTTTGGAGCACCCTATTTTTTCAATACGATTATCGGTGGCTTTAATGTGACGCTCTCCGCATTACAGGCCGGCACGATCTGTCTGGCGTTAAACTGTGGTGCTTATATGGCAGAGATTATCAGAGCCGGTATCCAGTCCGTTGACATAGGACAGATGGAAGCGGCCCGGTCTTTAGGGCTTTCCTATGGAATGGCCATGCGTAAGGTCGTACTGCCGCAGGCAATCCGTACAATGATTCCGACCTTTATCAATCAGTTTATCATCACCTTAAAGGATACTTCTATTTTGTCGGTTATCGGTTTCCCGGAGCTTGTCAATACAGCCAAAAACGTACAGGCAAATACCTTTATGGCATTTCAGACCTGGGCAATTGTCGGCATCATGTATCTGATCGTCATCACGATTCTTTCAAGATGTGCAAAGGTTATGGAAAGGAGATTAAACGTTGGAAGATAGAAAATTAAAGATTCATGTTGAAAATCTCAAAAAAAGCTTTGGCAGCCTGGAGGTATTAAAGGATATCTCAACCGATATTTATGAAGGTGAAGTTGTGGTTGTCATCGGACCGTCCGGTTCCGGCAAATCCACATTCCTGCGATGTCTCAACCGTCTTGAGGAATCTACGGGTGGTACGATCATTGTCAATGATATGGATGTTACCAGCAAAAAGACCAATATCAACAAGCTGCGTGAAAATGTCGGAATGGTATTCCAGCATTTTAATCTTTTCAACAATTTAAATATTTTAGACAACCTGATGCTTGCTCCCAACATGCTCAAAAAATGCTCCAAGGCAGAAGCCAAAGAGCGTGCATTGGAAATGCTTCAAAAAGTTGGACTGGTAGAAAAGAAGGAAAGCTATCCCAGTCAGCTTTCCGGTGGACAAAAACAGAGAATTGCGATTGCAAGGGCGCTTTGCATGAAGCCGGATATCATGTTATTTGATGAACCGACCTCCGCACTGGATCCGGAAATGGTAGGAGAGGTTCTTCAGGTTATGAAGGATCTGGCGGCAGATGGTATGACCATGGTCATCGTTACACATGAAATGGGATTTGCCAGAGAGGTTGCAGACCGTGTCCTGTTTATGGACGGCGGTTATATCGTAGAAGAGGGTACACCGCAGGAAGTACTGCAAAATCCCAAAGAACAAAGAACCATTGATTTCCTGAATAAAGTATTATAGGAGGTAACGGCTATGAAGAAAATTATTACAATCAGCAGAGAATTTGGAGCCGGAGGCGGACAGATCGGAAAAGCTGTTGCCAACCGGCTGGGATATTACTACATGGATAAGGATGTGATTATCCGCTCAGCAATGGAATCTGCGAGCCTGACAGCAGAGGATTTTCGTCATTATGATGAAAAGGTTCCCCACAATTTCGGACTTGGACAGAGTTTGTTTGATTTTTACAATAAGCCGTTAAACGAAAAGCTTTTCGAGGCCCAGAGGGATGCGATCCGCAAGGTCGGAGAAAAAGGAAAGTGCGTGATCGTAGGAAGAAATGCCAATGTGGTATTAAAAGAATTTGATCATTCTTTGCATGTATTTATTGCAGCGTCCCCTTATTTCAGACTGCAGAACTTAAAGAGCCAGATGCCCGGATATTCCGAAAGCCAGATTTTGGATGAAATGAAGGCTATTGATAAAGCCCGCAGAAAATATTGTACTTATTATACCAATACAGAGTTTGGCAAGGCTGATTATTATGATCTGATGCTCAAGAGTTCTACACTTGGAATAGATACCTGTGTGGATATTATCTGCCGGATTGCCGAGCAGGAATAGATTTATGAGAAATTTTATAAATACATTCATTGATAAAATACGGTGATTAGGTTATACTAAACCAGAAATAAATCCAAGTTGAAGGAGGCGTAGATAATGTCAGGAATCACAAAAGACATGACAATCGGTGAAATTCTTGTAAAAGACCAGAATGTTGTTCCGGTTTTATTGGAAGCAGGAATGCATTGTTTGGGTTGTCCCGCATCCCAGATGGAAACACTGGAAGAAGCTGCGGCAGTTCATGGAATTGATATTGATGAATTAATGGCTAAAATCAACAGCTTATAATCATTGTCATAATAATAAATCAGGCTGTGGCACCTTGCGGATGTCACAGCCTTTTTTATGACTTTATGGTTTTGGTGTATCAGAGATTGTCATTTTATACCGCTGCAAGTGACTGCAGTGCGTGATCTCTGATGATTGTTTCAAAATGCTCATTGTAATAGCCTTCCGGATTGGCAGTACTTTTCAAAACCTGTCCGTATTCGGAGGCGGCATTGCTTAACCGGTTAAACTCCCGGACACCGATCTTACGGTTGTAGATCACAAGGTGATATTGACCGCATGCTTTATCTTTATATAATGAATTTTGACAAAGTACAAAGTCTTTGGCGACATGGGCAAACCGGATTACCTCATTGAGGGCCTCAAAAGAAAAGCAACAGGCCTCAACGGTCCTTAGCTCAGTCTTGTTTTTATCTTTGGAGGGTGTGCCGCCGGATAAGTCTTTGGGTAATTGATCGGATTTCTGAACCTTGTGGAACAGATCCATGACTTCCTCTGAAATATCTGCCATATCATCATCAGCCGGCTCTTCATCGTGAACAGAAGGCGCAAACTTTGAAAAGCGGGTATCAAGTTCTTCGGGGTCTTCCACCTTTGTGATCGTTAAAACGATGCATTCGGAGCTGATCGGGACGGCTTCTATCATAAGCGGAATATCATCTGCCTCAAACCCGAATTCATAAGAGGCCTGTTCCATCATATCTTTGAATAAGGACTTGGCTTTATCACTTCCATAGGCCAGTTCGCTGATCTTGAGTTTGCGGCTGGCGAGATCGCTGCGTGTGAGCGTACAGCGGATCTGATTGTCATTAATTTTTTCGATTTTCATGTTATCACATCCTTACTGCGTGCGAAAAAATTGTAAATGTATCTTATAATGTATAGTTTATTAAGTCAATAGAGGCAGGTGCCAGTTTAAAAAAATTTTAGAATTATGAAAGAGCAGGAAAATACACCCGGTTTTTCTTTGTGCATATTTACCAAAAAATAAAAACATGCCTTGTCAAATATTAACAATTAAAGTATAATAACCATACAAGATGCTTCCGGGGCAATCCGTATAGGAAGGAGGCATGGGGATTATCTTATTTTATATGTCATTTTAAAAGTGAATTCTTTAAAGCAGATCGTATTCATTTTTGACCGTTAGCGGTCGTCTAAGGCTTCGTGCCTGATCAATGATTATTTCCAATCAGATTTTCATGATACAACGTCAAATTCATCAGTGAAAACACAATTTATCTACATGTCCCGCAGTATTCTTGATCTTTTTTATAGTATCGTCATTATCAGGAAAAGTATGATTCCAATTTTTAATAATATATCACAAACCTTTTGGGGATGCTGAATCATGCCTGATGCCGATACATCAAAAAACAGTCCATGGAGGTACAATAACAATTTATGGAAGCAGATAAGAAAACAAAGCAAAAACAAATGCAGGAAGACTTAACTGCATCCCTGAAAAAAGGGGCGATACTTTATCTGGACGGCGAAGTTGCTTCGCCTAAAAGAATCAGTACAGCTGTTTTTCGGGAAGAGCATGGTTATATGGCGGATCTGGTAACAGATGAACATGGATGTGTCAGAGAAATCCGCTATGACCATATTTTAGCTGGTATTTTATAAAAGCCATGAAATGCTTAACGGGAGATGATCAAGGTCCTTCTATGCTGATCAGAGGTTTGCTACAGGCAAAGGGATTGGGGAGTTTAAGCATTGTGCCGACATAAAATATTTGATATAATCGACTCCGGTAGAGTTCGTATTCAAAAGCAAATCGGAGGATATACATATGAAAAAAAATCACGTACCTGTGCTGGTCGCTGTTGCCCTGATTGTTGTGGTTGTACTGATCGGAGTTTCAACAGGACTGCTCGAAAGGTATTCCTATTCAAATGAGAGAGCAGATTTAAATGCCTATTTTAATGTATCGGGCGGTGAGGAAACCGCGATCATCTACAATGATGAGCGTATCGAAGAGGATGCCATCTACAGGGATGGACATGTATATTTTCCGTTTTCATTTGTAGATCAGAATTTAAACAATCATTTTTACTATGATATGTCAGAACAGCAGCTTTTATTTACAACCGATTCGGCATTGTTATCCACGGCGATCGGAAGTACGGATTATACATTTGGCGGTGAATTTGTATCAGAAGCTTATGCGCTGACACTGGCTGTCAATGATACTGTATATCTGGCAGACGAATTTATCAAAAGATTTAGCAATTTCTCCTATCAGTATTTTGGAGAGCCAAACCGAGTCCTGATCGATACAGTCTGGGATGAGGAACGTCATGCTACCGTCAAAAAGGATACACAGGTCCGTGTACTGGGCGGAGTTAAGAGTGAAATACTGGCAGATCTTCAAAAGGGCGATGATGTGCGTCTGGTAGAAGAAATGGATACCTGGAGTCTGGTAACTACCTATGACGGTATCAGCGGTTATGTTGAAAATAAACGGATTGAGGAGACGGATCCTGTGACACCTGCACCGGTGACTGATTATGTTGCACCGGCATATGCACCGCTTGAGAGGGATGGCAAGATCTGTCTGGTGTGGAATATGGTGACCAACAGGGATGCCAATGCATATGCGCAGGGACTGCTTGACAGTACACAGGGTGTCAATGTGATCTCACCGACATGGTTTGCATTAAGTGATGACTATGGCGGGTTTTCATCCCTTGCGGATGCAGGCTATGTTACGGCTATGCACAACAGAGGCATACAGGTGTGGGCTCTTTTAGATAATTTTACCAATAAAGATGTATCTACTGCAAATGTGGTAAATAATACCACAAGCAGGCGGAATCTGATCAATGGTCTGATCAGTACAGCACTGGAATATCATCTGGATGGTATTAATGTTGACTTTGAATCGGTCAGCACAGATGCCGCCAGAGGTTACATTCAGTTTTTAAGGGAATTGTATATCGAATGTCATAAAAATGGGATCATACTTTCCGCTGACAATGGTTATCTGTTGAATTATGACAGGGGAAGACAGGGAGAAGCGGTCGATTATGTGATTATCATGGGATATGATGAGCATGTTGCCGCTGCAGACGGCGTCGGATCCAATGCATCTATTGATTTTGTACAGAGCGGTATCGAAAAAACGGTATCACAGGTTCCTTCTGCAAAGGTTATCAATGCCATTCCTTTTTATACCAGATTGTGGACAACCAATGGGGAGATCGGTCAGGTAGCCTACGGCATGAATGAGATTGAAAACTTCCTCAATGCCAACGGTGCGACGACTGTGTGGGATGATGCAGCATGTCAGTACAAGGCACAGTTTTCGGTTGATGGAACAAATTATGAGGTATGGCTTGAAGAAAGCGAATCCATTGCAGTGAAGCTTAATATCATGAGCCAGTATGATCTGGCGGGTATTGCAGGATGGAGACTGGGACAGGAAAAAGCAGATATCTGGAATGAGATCGCAGCATATTTACAACAATAAGCATCTGCCTGAATATAAGCATCGACTGCCGCATAAATTCTAAAAAAAGGTATGTGATGTGAGGAAAGATGCAGCATCGGATAATAAGAGCGGGGATGGCGGTTTTCCTTCTGGCCGCAATGGTCGTTTTGTCCAGGCAGGCAGCAGTATATACTCTGTCTGTACAACCGGATAAGAAAATAACGGTTGTGATTGATGTCGGACATGGAGGGTGTGATCCGGGAAAGGTCGGTGTCGGCGGGATACTTGAGAAGGATATCAATCTTGCTGTTGCACTTAAATTGGAGACTTTGTTAAAACAAACCGATATGCATGTTGTTTTGACAAGGAAAACGGATTGTGGCCTTTATGATGAGGATGCTGCCAATAAAAAAGCACAGGATATGCGCCGCAGAATTGAAGTGATGGCAAAGGAAAAAGCAGATCTGGTTGTCAGTATTCATCAGAACAGCTTTCAGGACAGTGCGGTTTATGGTCCTCAGTGCTTTTATTATGCCAATTCCAAAGAAGGGCAGCAGGCAGCAGCTATTTTGCAGAATACGCTCAATCAGGGGCTTTGTATCGGTGCGCCGAGACAGGAAAAAGCCAATGACAGTTACTATATTTTAAAAAAATCGGCCATGCCAACGGTGATCGTTGAGTGTGGCTTTTTATCAAACCCGAAAGATGCGGAAAAGCTTGTAGATGACGCCTATCAGGAAAAACTGGCATTTCAGATTTATATGGGCATTCAAAGGTATTTCAATGCATTTTAAATTGTGTTATGATGAAAGATAAGATAATAATAGCGGAGTTGATAAGATGAATACGCGTTTTGAGGTTGTTTCCAGGGGCAGTGCCAAAGATCTGGTAAATGATCCGGTTATAAAGGAAGCCGGAGAAATATTAAAAAACGGCGGGCTGGTTGCCTTCCCGACAGAGACTGTTTATGGATTGGGAGGGGATGCGCTCAATCCGGAGTCTTCCCGGAAGATATATGCGGCAAAGGGACGTCCATCCGACAATCCGTTGATTGTGCACATTGCGGACTTAAAAGATCTTCCCGGGATTGTATCCTATATACCGGAGAGTGCAAGAATCCTGGCAGACCACTTCTGGCCGGGACCGCTGACCATGATCTTTCAAAAGAGCGAGGCCGTTCCGCTTGAGACAACAGGCGGTCTCTCAACGGTGGCTGTTCGTTTTCCGTCTGATGAGATTGCACAGGCATTGATCAAAAATGCGGGAGGATATATTGCTGCGCCGAGTGCCAATACTTCCGGCAGACCATCGCCGACGACCGGGAGGTATGTGCTTGAGGATATGGATGGCAGGATTGAGATGATCTTAGATGGCGGCAGCTGTGATATCGGGTTGGAATCCACGATCGTAGACCTGACGGAGGATATTCCGGTTATTTTACGTCCCGGATATATCACCGAGGAAATGCTGCAGGATATTTTTGATGAGGTTAAGATCGATCAGACGATCTTAAGTGCGGCAAGCGGGATTGCGCCCAAAGCACCGGGAATGAAATATCGTCATTATGCTCCCAAGGGAGATCTTACAATTATTGCCGGAGATACGGATAAGGTGGTTTCCTACATCAATCATGAGCTTTTGCGGTTGCGTACGGAAGGAAAAAGAGCCGGGGTTATAGCAACGGATGAGACGATTGAGCATTACGGCGACTGTGATAAAAAAAGCGTCGGGAAAAGAACGGATGAGGCGATGATAGCACGCAGACTTTATGAGATTCTCCGGGAATTTGACGATGAAGAGATTGAAGTTATCTTTGCGGAATCCTTTGCCAGCAGTGGTATGGGGCAGGCCATTATGAACCGGCTTTTAAAGGCAGCAGGACATAAAGTGATCAATGTAGCAACTTATGATAAAAATACAGGAGGACAGGTATGATAGCAATCGGTAGCGATCACGGCGGTTTTGATTTGAAAGAGCTTGTGATCAAACATTTAAAAGAACAGGGAGTAGAGGTAAAGGACTTGGGATGTTATGACAAATCATCCTGCGATTACCCGACCTATGGAAAGGCCGTGGCATGCGCAGTTGCAGACGGAAGCTGCAAAAAGGGAATTGTCATCTGCACAACCGGTATCGGCATTTCGATCACAGCCAACAAGGTAAAGGGCATCCGGGCAGCCTTGTGCACAGATACTCTTTCAGCCAGACTGACACGTCTTCACAATGATGCCAATGTGCTGGCAATGGGAGCCGGTATTGTAGGTCCCAATCTTGCACTGGAAATCGTAGATACCTTCTTAAATACGGAGTTTTCCGGGGAAGAAAGACACCAGAGAAGAATAGATGCAATCGAATCATAACATAAACCATGGGAAGAGAGCATAAATACAGGAGGATAAGAAAATGAGCAAAGTAGTAGTAATGGATCATCCGCTGATCCAGCATAAGATTGGATTGATCAGAAGAAAAGAGACAGGAACTAAGGATTTCAGACAGACCATCAGTGAGATCGCCATGCTGATCTGTTATGAGGCAACCAGGGATCTGCAGCTTGATGATGTTGAGATCGAGACACCTATCTGCAAGACAACGGTTAAGGAATTAAAAGGCAAAAAGCTGGCAGTTGTTCCGATTTTAAGAGCAGGACTTGGCATGGTAGACGGAATGCTTCAGTTGATTCCCTCTGCAAAGGTTGGTCATATCGGTCTGTACAGAGATCCCGTTACCGTAAAACCGGTTGAGTATTACTGCAAGCTGCCGGCAGACTGCAGCGAAAGAGAAGTATTTGTAGTGGATCCCATGCTTGCAACGGGTGGTTCGAGTGTGGCAGCTATCCAGATGTTAAAGGATAAGGGATGCAAAAACATTCACTTTATGTGTATTATCGCCGCTCCCGAAGGCGTGGAGGCAATGAAGGCGGCGCATCCGGACGTTGATATGTATATTGGTGCGCTGGATGAAAAATTAAATGAACACAGCTATATTGTTCCGGGTCTTGGCGATGCCGGTGACCGTATTTTCGGAACAAAATAGTATAATCGGAGGTTGGGTATGGCAGGTCAGAGAACGGATTATATTTCATGGGATGAATATTTTATGGGGGTTTCCATGCTTTCCGGCATGAGATCCAAAGATCCCAATACACAGGTTGGAGCCTGTATTGTCGGAAAAGATCACAGGATTTTATCTATGGGATATAATGGCTTTCCCAACGGCTGCTCCGATGATCTTTTTCCCTGGGCAAGGGAAGGTGCGGTGCTTGAGACAAAATATTCTTTTGTGGCGCACAGCGAATTAAATGCTATTTTAAATTATCGTGGAGGAAGCTTAGAGGGGGCATCGCTGTATGTGTCCCTGTTTCCCTGCAATGAATGTGCAAAGGCCATCATTCAGGCCGGAATCAAGAGAGTTGTCTATGCTTCCGACAAATATAAGGATACACCGGCAAGCATTGCATCCAGAAGGATGTTTGATGCGGCAGGGGTGGAATATCACGAATACCGGCATTCCGGTAAAAAAATCGAATTAAATTTGTAATACAGTTATCAGGATGTTTTTAAAGAAGGATCAGGTATTGAGAAGAAAGTGGTTATGTCTGATTGTTGCAGCATGTGTATGTTTGTTTTTTGCTACAACGGTCAGGGTGGATGCATCTACATATGGAAAGCTGCAGCAGGCACAGAGGGAAAAGGATCAGGCTGAAAAAAAGGCTGAACAGGCACAGGGGGACCTTGGGAATCTGAACGAGGAGCGTGCAGGTCTTCAGACTTATCTGGACAAGTTAAATGACGAACTTTTGCAGACGAGCAGTGAGCTTGCCGGAATTGAGGGTCTGATCACCCAGAAGGAAAATGCGCTTGTGGAAAAGCAAAAAGAGCTTGAGATTGCCAAGGAACGGGAAGCCGAGCAGTATGACGCGATGAAAAAGCGGATCAAGTTTATGTATGAGAGAGGCGATTCTGCTTATCTGGAATTGTTTTTCAATGCAGAAAGCTTTGCGGATTTTTTAAATAAAACCGAATATGTGGAAAGAATGTCACAGTATGACAGGGAAATGCTGGAAGAGTATATGACGATCCAGGAAACGATCCAAAATGATGAACAGAGCATTGTGGATGAACGTGTGGCGCTTGGGGCTCTGCAGGAGCAGGCACTTGCCAAACAGGATGAAGTGTCCGGAATGGTAAAGGAGGCCAGCCTCAATGTGGCCGACTATCAGGATCAGATTTCTAAAAAAGAGGCAGAATTACTGGCATACGAACAAAAGGCCGAGGAGAGTGAAAATAATATTGCGACACTGCAGGCCAAATTAAAAGAAGAAAATGCCCTGACCAAACAGGCTATGGCAGCCGGTTTTTCAGACTTGTCTTCTATCACATTTGCATCCGGAGATATTGATCTTTTGGCAGCAATCATCTATTGCGAGGCGGGCAATCAGCCGTACATCGGTCAGGTTGCGGTGGGCAATGTTGTCATGAACCGTGTAAAGAGTTCGGTATTTCCCAATACCATATTGGAGGTTATTTACCAGAACCGCCAGTTTTCACCGGTTGGCAGTGGACGTTTTGCCATTGCGCTTGCCAATCATAAGGCGACGCAGTCCTGCTATGCTGCGGCACAGGATGCCATGGCAGGATCGGCACCGGTCGGTAATTGTCTGTTTTTCAGAACTCCGATTCCGGGGCTTACCGGAATACAGATCGGCGGACATATTTTTTACTGATTATTTCTTTCAATGTCATCGAGGAAATCCTGATAGGCTTTGAACTGTCCGGAATAGATGAGCGAAAGCAGATGGTCCAGCCGGTTGATGGCGGCCTTCATCAGGTCAAGGGACAACAGTCCTTTATCATAGGCTTCGGTGATCTCCGCAAGGTCAACGACCTTTACAAAGCCGTCGGGATAAATCAGGACATCGGCAAGCAGATCGGTTGCAACAAAGGAGCCCTGCTCTTTGTCATAATCGGTATCAATGATATCGCAGTACCAATATAAGAGGTTATTTTCAGCAGAATAAAATTTACTGACTTTAAAGCCCTCGTCCCAGAAATAGGCGGAATAGCCGTGGTGCAGATCTTTGCGCGGCCGGATTGCATGCCATTTGGTGACGAGGTGTTTTTGTGTATCGGAAAAAAAGATGATCTCATCATCCTTGAGGCAGATACATTCCTGAGGGATGAGTCTTTTTCGGTATAAAACAGGTTTTTTCATATGTCTGCTCCTTTTGATGATGCCTTTGCCGGCTGCCTGAGAGGCCGGTCATCGGATTTTCATGAATTGTTAAAACGAATTGTTAAAATGAATTGGATTTTTTTCATATTACTTTGTAGAAATGGAAAAGTCAATGCTAGACTCTTTGTATAAAAATTAGTATAATAATTTTAAGTCTGCGGATGAGATTACAGACTTATTTCAAATATGAAATAAATGGGGTTTTGGATTGTTGGGAAACAGAAAGGACAAAGGGAGCGTTAGATGAAATATCACAAAAATGTATATCGTTCTCTTGCGATGATTACCCAGTTTGGGATTAACATGCTTGTTCCGATTTTTGCCTGTTCTTTTATCGGTATTTTTCTGGATAAGCATTTAGGCACGTCTTTTTTTATGATTCTCTTTTTCTTTATCGGTGCTCTGGCCGGAGGCAGGAATGTATATGTCTTTTCCAAAAAGATATTTACCGGTCCGCCCAGCCGGGATGGGCATCGGACATCTTTTCATGATGCCGGATGTATAAATATCCCTCAAGATGACAATAAGGATAGTAAACATGAAAAAGATATTTAGAGGCAATGATGCTTTACCGGATTTAGTGATCGGTATAGTGATTTTTGGAATTATTGCGCTGATCATTCCCATTTTTTTTGTGCGGCAGAAGCTGTATTATGCGGCAGGACTTCTGATCGGGCTTTGTTGTGCCGTGTTTTCGGCATGCCATATGGCAAAAGGTATTTCACAGGCGGTTGACTATGATGAGGGAACCGCGACGAGGCGGATGCAGAAGGGAAGCGCGTTCCGTTATGGGGTGGAGCTTGTTGTGCTGGGAATTCTGATGATATTTAATTTTGCAAGTCCGATAGCTGCGTTTATCGGCATGATTTCATTGAAGGTGTCGGCGTATCTCGCGCCGTTTACACATAAATTATTTAGGAGGTGAATGTATGGGGCAGGGCATTTTGTTATCCGGCGGTACGGACATTGATTTTATGATCCACGGAGTTTTCTCCTATAAGCTGTTCGGACAGACTGTATGGATAACAACAACACATGTCTGTGTTTTGATTGTATTTTTGCTGATCATCGGTTTTTGTATTGCGGCAAACAAGGCAGTCAAAAAAGCAGGGGATGTGCCCAAAGGATTTCTCAACGCGGTTGAACTGATTGTGGAAATGCTTGATGGAATGGTATCTTCTACCATGGGCAAAAATGCGGCCAAATTTGCAAATTATATCGGCACCATTTTTATCTTTATCCTGATCAGCAATATTTCCGGACTGTTTGGACTGCGTCCGCCTACAGCTGACTACGGTGTCACGCTTGCGCTGGGTATTATGACATTCTGTATTATCCATTTCAACAAGTTTAAACATCAGCATATCAGTGGTGTTATCAAGGGCTTGTGCGATCCATGGCCGTTTTGGGCACCGATTAATATGATCGGTGATATAGCGGTTCCGATTTCATTGTCACTGCGTTTGTTTGCAAACGTATTGTCCGGTACGGTTATGTTAGCTTTGGTATATGCTTTATTATCCAAGATAGCGATCATCTGGCCGGCTGCACTTCATGTGTATTTCGACTTGTTCTCGGGAGCAATTCAGACCTATGTATTCTGTATGCTGACGATGACCTATGTTACAGATGCGATTGGTGAATCATAGAAAACACATTTTTGAAAACACGTTGATGAGCGTGTGAATCATCCGAAAAAGATGATAATCATCAAGATTAAATAGAGCTATCATGTTAAGGAGGAAACAAACATGGAATTTAATGAAAACTTTATCTTAGGCTGCTCAGCAATCGGTGCCGGACTTGCCGTAATCGCAGGTATCGGACCTGGTATTGGTCAGGGTATTGCAGCAGGCCACGCGGCAGCGGCAGTTGGCAGAAATCCCGGTGCAAAATCCGATATCACCGCTACCATGTTGCTTGGACAGGCTGTTGCTGAGACAACCGGTCTGTATGGTTTGTTAATTGCGATGTTATTGTTATTCGTAAAACCTTTGGTCTAAAAGCCTTTTTTATCAAAACAGAAAGGAGGCTTAAGACTTGAATACGTTAGTGAGCACAGGATTCATTCTCTTGTCGGAACAGACGGAGATGACGAGACTGTTCGATTTGGATTTTCAGCTGCTGCACGATGCGGCACTTATGATCATTGCGGTTTTTTTCCTGTTCCTTATCGCGTCCAATCTTTTATTTGACCCGGTGCGCAATCTGTTGCACAATCGTCAGGAAAAAATCCAAAATGATCTGGACAGCGCCAGGGAAGACAAGGAAAATGCCAATGCATTAAAGCTGGAATACGAAGAAAAATTAAAGGACATCGATAAAGAAGCGGAAAGCATTCTGAGTGAAGCAAGAGCAAAAGCATTAAAGACCCAGGATCAGATCGTGGCAAAAGCCAAGGCTGAGGCATCGGAAATTATTGCAAGAGCCAACAAAGAAGCCGAGCTTGAAAAACAGAAGGTTGCTGATGATGTCAAGAAGGAAATGATCAATCTTGCAAGCGTAATGGCCGGAAAGGTTGTAAAAGCTTCAATTGATACAACGGTTCAGGACAGCTTAATTGATGAAACATTAAAGGAAATAGGTGAGAGCACATGGCTAAGCTGATTTCAAAAACCTACGGAGATGCGTTGTTTGAAGCAGCTTTGGACAAGCAGGCTGTTGATTCCTTACTGGAAGAGGCAGGTGCTGTTTTAGAAGCTTTCTCACAAAATCCCCAATTGTTTGAGCTGATGACACATCCAAAGATCCTCAAAGAAGAAAAAATTGAGATCATACAAACTATTTTCAAAGGACGTGTCAGCAATGAAATGACCGGTTTTCTGACGATTGTCGTGAAAAAGGATCGTTTCGGGGAAATTTGTGATATCTTGGAATATTTCATCTCCACAGTAAAAGAGTATAAAGGCATCGGTGTGGCATTTGTTACAACGCCGATCGAATTGAATACAGCACAAAAAGAGGCTGTGACTGCCAGACTTTTAGAGTCGACCGGATACCGGGAAATGGAAATGCACTATCAGATCGATGAGAGTCTGATCGGAGGCATGGTGATCCGCATCAGGGACCGCGTGGTAGACAGCAGTGTGGCAACAAAATTAGAAGAGCTGAAACGGCAGCTTTTAAAAATACAGCTTGCGTAGCTGTAACCGTGAATAATAAGAAAGGTGCGTAAGATCTATGAATTTAAAACCGGAAGAGATCAGTTCGGTCATTAAAGATCAGATTGAAAGATATGCTTCCGCTTTGGAAGTATCCGATGTCGGAACTGTTATCCAGGTAGCAGATGGTATCGCCCGTGTTCATGGTCTTTCCAATGCGATGCAGGGAGAGCTGTTGGAGTTCCCCGGTGAAGTATACGGCATGGTATTAAACCTCGAAGAGGACAATGTCGGTGCAGTATTGCTGGGAAGCCACAGAAATATCAACGAAGGTGATATTGTCAAAACGACCGGCCGAGTAGTAGAAGTGCCGGTAGGCGACGAAATGCTCGGACGTGTAGTTAATGCACTGGGACAGCCTATCGACGGCAAAGGACCGATTCAGACAGATAAATTCCGTCAGATCGAAAGAGTGGCATCGGGCGTTATTACCCGAAAGAGTGTAGATACACCCTTACAGACAGGTATCAAGGCAATCGATTCCATGGTTCCGATCGGAAGAGGTCAGCGTGAGCTCATTATCGGAGACAGACAGACCGGTAAAACTGCCATCGCGATTGATACGATCATCAATCAGAAAGGGCAGAATGTAAAATGTATTTATGTTGCGATCGGACAGAAAGCTTCTACCGTTGCAACTATTGTAAAGACACTCGAAGAGTTTGGAGCTATGAGCTATACCACTGTTGTAGCCGCTACAGCAAGTGAGCTTGCGCCGTTACAGTATATTGCTCCTTATTCAGGATGTGCTATCGGTGAGGAATGGATGGAGAAAGGAGAAGACGTACTGGTTGTATATGATGACCTGAGCAAGCATGCAACCGCTTACCGTACACTCTCTTTGCTTCTGAGAAGACCCCCGGGACGTGAAGCTTACCCCGGTGATGTATTCTATCTGCATTCCAGACTGCTTGAAAGAGCTGTCCGCATGAGTGATGAATATGGCGGAGGATCCCTTACCGCATTACCGATCATCGAAACACAGGCAGGCGACGTATCTGCATATATTCCGACCAATGTTATCTCTATCACAGACGGTCAGATTTATCTGGAAACAGAAATGTTCAATTCCGGTTTCCGTCCCGCAGTTAATGCCGGTCTTAGTGTATCCCGTGTAGGTGGTGCAGCACAGATCAAAGCCATGAAAAAGATTGCAGCTCCCATCCGTGTCGAGCTGGCACAGTACCGTGAACTGGCATCCTTTGCACAGTTTGGTTCCGAGCTTGATGACGATACCAAAGAAAAGCTGGCACAGGGCGAGCGTATCAAAGAGATTTTAAAACAGCCCCAGTATCAGCCGATGCCGGTACAGTATCAGGTTCTGATCATCTACGCTGCAACCAACAAATACCTGCTGGATGTTCCGGTAGAGGATATTACCAGATTTGAATCAGAGTTCTTTACTTTTATTGATACAAAATATCCGGAGATTCCGGAAAGCATAGCCAAAGACAAAGTGATTTCCGAAGAAATGGAAGAAAAACTGATCAAGGCACTCGGAGAATTTAAGGCAGAGTTTAAATAAGCGTACAGAAAGTAAAGGTGATATATTATGGCTTCAATGAGAAGTATTAAGAGACGTAAGGGCAGCATTGAGAGTACCCAGCAGATCACCAAAGCCATGAAGCTTGTCTCTACCGTAAAGCTCCAGAGAGCGAAGGGCCGTGCAGAGAAATCAAAATCATATTTTGAATGTATGTATGCCACTGTCAAAAGCGTGCTTGCAAAGAGCGGGAATATCAACCACCCGTATCTGCAGGCCGGAGACAGTACCAAAAAGGCCGTTATTGTCATCACCTCCAACAGAGGTCTGGCAGGCGGATACAATTCCAACGTTATCAAGCTGATCACAAAAGGTGATTTTAGCAAAGCAGATACCGCACTGTATACAGTCGGTATCAAGGGAAAGGATTATTTTTCCCACCATGGCTACGAGGTTGTCAAGGATTATTCCGATCTGATTGAGGAGCCTGCCTATGCCGATGCCATGCGTATCAGCGAGAATCTGTTAAAAGCATTTTCCGATGGAGAGGTTGGAGAAATCTATCTTGCATATACCGCATTCAAAAATACAGTCAGTCATGTTCCGACATTGTTAAAGCTTTTGCCTGTGGATACAGATGGGCTTGAAGATGCAGACGAGGACAAGGCACTTATGAATTTTGAACAGGATGAGGAAGAAGCACTCAATCTGCTGATTCCCAAGTATGTGACCAGTCTGATCTACGGCAGTATGGTGGAGGCGGTTGCCAGTGAAAACGGAGCCCGTATGCAGGCAATGGATTCGGCAACCAGCAACGCAGAAGAAATGATCGACAAGTTATCCTTACAATACAATAGAGCCCGTCAGGGATCTATCACACAAGAATTAACCGAGATTATAGCAGGTGCGGAAGCAATCAGCTAAGTAAAGGAGTGAAAGAAAAGAAATGGCAGAAACAGCAAGCGGAAAAATCACTCAGATCATCGGTGCCGTACTGGATATTAAGTTTCCGGAGGGAAAGCTTCCGGAAATCAACGAAGCTATCGAAATACCTTTAAAAACCGAAGGTAAACTGGTGGTGGAAGTTGCGCAGCACCTTGGTGATGATACAGTGAGATGTATCGCCATGGGTTCAACCGACGGTCTTGTAAGAGGAATGGATGCAAATGCAACCGGAGCTCCTATTACAGTACCTGTCGGGGAAAATACCTTAGGACGTATTTTCAATGTTCTTGGCGAACCCATTGACAATAAACCGGCTCCGACCGATGTGTCTTATGAGCCGATCCACAGACCTGCTCCGGAATTTGACGAGCAGTCTACAGAAACAGAATTATTAGAAACCGGTATCAAAGTCGTAGACCTTCTCTGCCCCTATCAGAAGGGTGGTAAGATCGGTCTGTTTGGTGGTGCCGGTGTTGGTAAAACCGTACTGATCCAGGAATTGATCCGTAACATCGCAACAGAGCATGGTGGATATTCCGTATTTACCGGTGTAGGCGAAAGAACCCGTGAAGGTAATGACTTATACCATGAAATGACAGAATCAGGGGTTATTGACAAAACAACCATGGTATTCGGACAGATGAACGAGCCGCCGGGAGCCAGAATGAGAGTTGGTCTTACCGGACTTACCATGGCAGAATATTTCCGTGACAAGGGTGGAAAGGACGTATTGTTGTTTATTGACAATATTTTCCGTTTTACACAGGCAGGTTCGGAAGTATCAGCACTTCTTGGACGTATGCCCTCAGCCGTTGGTTATCAGCCGACACTGCAGACTGAAATGGGTGCACTTCAGGAACGTATCACATCTACCAAAAACGGATCCATCACATCCGTACAGGCGGTTTATGTACCGGCCGATGACTTAACTGACCCGGCTCCGGCTACAACCTTTGCCCATCTGGATGCGACTACCGTATTATCACGTTCTATCGTAGAGCTTGGTATTTATCCGGCAGTAGATCCGTTGGAGTCAACCTCACGCATTCTCGATCCCCGTATCGTAGGTGAGGAGCATTACAAGGTAGCGCGTGGTGTACAGGAAATTTTGCAGAAATACAAAGAGCTGCAGGATATTATTGCAATTCTTGGTATGGATGAGTTGTCAGAAGATGACAAGCTGGTTGTAAACAGAGCCAGAAAGGTACAGAGATTCTTATCTCAGCCGTTCTTCGTTGCAACACAGTTTACCGGCCTTGACGGTAAATACGTACCGCTTAGTGAAACAATCCGTGGCTTTAAGGAAATTCTGGAAGGCAAGCATGATGATGTACCGGAAAGTTATTTCTTAAATGCAGGAACCATTGATGAAGTCGTTGCCCGCAAGAGATAGGGGTGAATAAAAGATGGCTGATTTATTCAAACTGAGGATTATCACACCGGATCGTGTCTTTTATGAGGGCGATGTGGAAATGGTTGAGTTTAATACAACAGAGGGAGAAATCGGTGTATACAAGAGGCATATTCCTATGACTGTGATTGTAAAACCGGGTATCCTGACCATTACCGAAGCCGAGGAGACCAAGGTAGCTGCTTTGCATGCCGGATTTGCGGAGATCCTTCCGGATCAGGTGACGATCATGGCCGAGATCATTGAATGGCCGGCTGAAATCGATCAGGACCGTGCAGAGCATGCAAAAGAGCGTGCGGAAGAGCGTCTGCATGAAAAGGCACCCAATACGGATGTGGCTCGTGCGGAAATAGCACTTCAGAGGGCTGTTGCACGTATTGAGGTTCTCAAATAAGTTATACAGAAAATTTATGATACAGAGTGGCTGTTTTGGCTACTCTGTATTTTTTCGTTGTGAATGCCTGGAATGTATCCCTGTCTGCGGCTATCCTCACCCCACCGCCGCCTGTGTGCCTCCCGCTGCCCTGCCTGCGTCCTTCCCGGAGCATTTCATATCGGATTGCGTAAATTTGTCAGATGCCGCTCGCAGGCTCCGAATTTGTGTACTTCACTAAATGGACGGTGCCCCTCCGGTGTCCGCCTATGGCCGACACTCTCCGGTTGTCTGCACCTAGTGGGAGTAAATGTCGCCATCTACAGTACTGGAGATGGTAAAGGCACGGAAAATATAAAACGCGCCTACGGCTTGAACGGTATATTTTCCGTGCCGGTCTTTGATCTTTGGCGACATTAACTCCCACACGGTTCGACAAAAGTCGAGTGTCGACCACAGGCGAACGCCGGAGGGGCACCGTCCATTTATTGAAGCACACAAATAAATAAAGAGAGCCTAGGGCGGCATCGACAAATTAGCAATCCGATATGCGCTCCGGGAAGGACACAGGCAGGGCAGCGGGAGGCACGCAGGGGGGCGGTGGGGTGAGGATAGCCGCAGACAGGGATACATTCGGGAGCCGGTAACGGAAGATATAGAACGAAATGGGATAGGACCGCATACAATAATACATAGAATAACAAAAACGGAGTTGCATAATAATGGAAAGAAGAATTGTACCTTTTTATATGGCTTATCCGCTACCGGTTAATTATCAGGATGAACAGGAAATGGTGCGGGATATGGAATATCTGCAGAGCCAGCATTCGATGGAAATCCGGCAGCTTAGAAAACATATTGCCGATACGATCAATATAATGGATTATGAAGGAAGTATGATTTATGATGAGTACCCGGATCGTTTTTCAATGGAAAGACAAAGTAAGATGATTAGTCAGAATTTGAAAAAAACATATGAGGATGATGAAAGCTGTGCGTTTCACAAAATGCTCTTCTGGGATGGGTTTGAGGATATTGTCAGACTGCTGGTATATGATGAGATCTTAAAACGGAGACATAGAAGAAAAAAAGGATATCTGCAGTTTTAAAGCCGTTTTTGACTGTACAGGAACAAAATATGGTTGCGTGCGGTTTGAAATCGAATTATTATGGTAATGATGGCGGATTATGTGATACGGAATTGTATTATAACGCACAAAGAGAACAATAATTAAAAACTGAGACAGAGAAAAACAATATGAAAAAAGGAATTATAAAAGCGGTTGTCTGTGTCGTAACATTTTTTATATCGATATTTGTGATTGGAATTGTGATGAACCGCGGAAACAGTGATATTACCATGGAAATGAGCAGCGCTTCGTATCCATTGGTTTACATCAATTACGAAGGCGAGCACATAAATTGTCTGCATGGATACGCTCAGGAAATGGACGTATCTTTTATGCGTGATGCGATAACTCCGCTTAGTGATAACAGACAATTATCTTTATATATAGATACTTTTGAAACCGGTATCAATTCTATCTCATATGAACTGCGGTCGACAGATGGTTCGAGACTGATCGAGAGTGCAGAGTTACAGGATTACAGTCAGCAGACGGCAGGGATTTCAGCAGATATCCAGTTGAAGGATTTAATTGAACCGGATGAAGAATATGAATTAATCCTATTGATGAATGATGCGCACGGACGACAGCTGCGTTATTATACCCGCGTGATCCAGAGAAGTGAAAATCATGTCGGAGAGGAAATACGTTTTGTAAAAAATTTCCATGAAAAGACCTTTGATAAGGAACAGGCGTCAGAGCTGGCCCAATACATGGAAACAGATGAGACCGGTGATAACACCTCGTACAGCTATGTTAATATACACAGCAGCTTCAACCAGATTACCTGGGGGGATTTAAAGGTTGAAAAGATCACCGAACCACAGATTACGATTACGGAGCTTTTTCCACAGACTGCGCGGATCTGTCTGTCTTATTATGTCAAGATTATGACCGATAACGGAGAGCGTCGTTGCCGTGTGGATGAGTATTACCGTCTCAGATACGGTATTCAGAGAATATACCTGCTCAACTATGAAAGAACGATGACCGAAGTTTTTGAAATGGAACGGACGGCATTTAATAATGACAAGATCGATCTGGGTATCCGTGATGCAGATGTCGAGATCGCGGAAAGTGAAGACGGAGGAGTACTGGCCTTTGTATCAGCCAACAGATTGTTTTGTTTTAACTCCAACAACAACCGTCTTTCACAGCTTTTTGCATTTTATTCCAAAAATAATGAAGATGAAAGAACCTATTACAACCAGAATGATATCCGGATTTTGAGTGTGGATGAAGCCGGAAACGTACAGTTTGCAGTGTATGGATATATGGACCGGGGCACACATGAAGGAGAAATGGGGGTTGCCGTATACCTGTTTAACGGAGTCCTTAATACCATTGAGGAAGAGTCGTTTATTTCTTATGACCGCTCTTTTGCAACGTTGAAAAGCGATGTGGAAAAGCTTCTGTATTTAAACAGCAATGAAGAATTGTTTATCTATCTTGGAGGAAGTATTTTCTGCATTAACCTGAATGAAAACAGCTATACCGTAGTGGCCGAAAATCTTTCGCAGGAAAGCTTTAAGGTTTCGGAATCCGGGAAAATAGTCGTATGGCCTGAAGATGACGCTGATTACAGCCAGAGCCTGAATGTTATGAACCTCAATACCAAGGTGGTGTCATCCATTGAAGCCGGAACGGGAAATTATATCCGGGCACTCGGCTTTATGGAAGAGGATCTGATCTATGGATTGGTGCGCCAGGGAGATCTGTACAAGGATAATGTCGGAAGCCTTGTGACACCGATGTTTTGCGTGAATATCAGTACGGAGCCGGATAATAAGATCAGCATGCAGTATCAAAAGGATGAGATTTATATTATGGATGTGCTTCTTTCTGACAACCAGATCGCGTTGGAGAGAGCGAGAAAAACCGGTGACGGTATTTTTACAGCAACTGCGGCAGATCAGATTATGCGCAATACCTCGGAAAACGCTCATGAAAATACCATCAATGTTGCGGCAACACAAAATTTGGAGAAGATTGTTCAGATTGAGACAAAGAACAGTATTTCCACAAGGTCTCTGAAATTTATGACCCCTAAGGAGGTTATGTATGAGGGCGGACATGAGGTTGCAATCGAATATCCGGAGAGTTTGTATGACAAATACTATGTATACGGATTTAACAGCATCACCGGTGTATATGCTAAGGAATCAGAGGCTGTCAATGTTGCGGAAAAAGAATCTGGCACAGTCTTAAACAGCCGAGGTGAGTATGTGTGGATAAAAGCAAACCGAAGCACGGTAAACCAGATCATGAAAATATCCGCAACCGCGCAGGATGCAGATAATTCATCACTCGCGGTCTGCCTGGATACGATGCTGGGCGCAGAGGGGATTAGCAGAAACAGCCAGTATCTTCTCGATCAGGGAGCGACCGCTTTATCCATCCTAAAGGATAACATGCCGGAGGGCTATGAGATCCTGGATCTTAGCGGTTGTAGTCTGGATGCGGTATTGTATTACGTCAACAGGGATATTCCGGTCATGGCCATTTTGAATGACCGGAGTGCCGTTCTGATCGTGGGATTTAATGAGCTGAATACCGTGATTATGGATCCGTCTACCGGAACCATATACAAAAAGGGTATCAATGATTCTACGGATTGGTTTAATGCCAACGGCAATCAGTTTATCGCGTATATTAAGTAGCGGTTTATGTAGTAAATCAGCGGTTTTTGAATGTATCATTGGAAGCATTGCAGAAAATATTATGGGAAATACCACAAAAAAGTCACGGCAGAGTGAGCCGTGACTTTTTTAGTATACGCATTATTTAAAAATAACATCGCGATATTTTTGCAGTGCAAACAAAAGAATCATGCCGAGGATTCCGCAGGAAAGGATTTCGCCCGCACCGATCGTGAGCATAAAAAACGGGATTCCGCCGGGAAGTCCGTAGGCATAGGTCAGAACAAACGGAATGATAATGGTATTGGCTAAGATCGGGGAAATGGGAGCACACCATTTCTGCTTTCTGAGAAGATAAGTACCGATTGCTCCGAGCAGGGTTGCGAGACTGCCAAAAACAATATCCCAGATGGCTGCGCCTGTCAGAAAATTACTGAGCAGACAGCCGACAAAGAGACCGGGAATGGCTGCCGGAGTAAAGTAGGGAAGAATGGTAAGTGCTTCGGAAATGCGTACCTGAATGGCGCCGTTGGCTAAATTAAAAGCATTGATAAACAGAGTCAGCACCACGTAGAGAGCAGCAATGACAGCTGCCTGAGTGATAAAATAAGCCTTTTTTTGTTTCATATGTATTTCTCCTTTAGTTTTATTTTTTCTCCGCATCCGGATAGGTCAGGAAGGTCTCGAACTGACCGCAGACACCAATATAACACATGAAAAGCAGAAAAGCAAGTATCAGAAATCAGAGAGTGACGCATTTATTAAAATTATATTAACGCATTGACTTTTTAAAGGTACTATTTTACGATATATATAATCGTTTGATAAGACGATGGAAATGGAGGAATTTTTTATGGATTTTTTAAGCAAGGTATCAGCAAAAGCAGGAGAAACATTACAGACAATCAAGGACAGCGATATAACAAAAAAGGCTAAAAATTATGCAGAGATCCCCGGTCTCCAGGTTCAGATCGGCAAAGCAGAATCTGCTATCAAAAAAGCCTATGAGCAAATCGGTGAAGCTTATTTCAATGCACATGCAGAGGACGAGACAACCGAATATGAGGATCTGTTTACTTTGATCAAAGCGAAAAAAGAACTGATCGGACAGTTGAGATCCGAAATAGAAGACAAGAAAAAGAATGATGACAGTGTGGAAGCAGGGGAAGGCTCTGTAAAGGCTGAGAAAATCTGCCCTATCTGCAATCACAGCGTGCCGGATGAAGCTGCTTTCTGCAGCGTATGCGGACATCAGTTTTAAGCAGACATCATAAATCCCCTGTGGATTGACAGGTGCTCAGGATCTTAGTACCTGTTATATCCACAGGGGATTTTTATTGCTCTTTTTTATGGATTACATCTCACCGTTTCTGTAACGAGCCAACAGATTCTGGATACGGTCGCTTGGATTGAGCAGATCACTGATGGAAGCATCATGATTGAGCGTATCAATGATATAAGCGATGTATTTGCTCAGATCGCAGTTGATATAATAGGAACGCTTCAGCAGCTCGGGTGACTGATAGATCAGGTTGGTAGTAAGGATATAATCGATCAGTCCTTCGCTGTGCGCCTCATCAAATTTCTCAAGACCGTTGGTAAATAAACCAAAGGTAGCAAATACAAAGATGCGGTTGGCTTTTCGTTTCTTTAAGGCGGCACATACGTCGATCACGCTTTCGCCGGAAGAAATCATATCATCAACGACGATGACATCCTTGCCTTCTACACTGGATCCTAAGAACTCATGCGCAATGATCGGGTTGCGTCCGTCAACCAGACGTGTATAGTCGCGGCGTTTATAAAACATACCCATATCAAGGCCTAAGTTGTTGGCAATATAGATGGCACGGCTCATACCGCCTTCATCCGGACTGACTACCATCATATGATCGGAATCAATGGTAAGATTTTTGACATTTTTTAATAAGCCTTTGATAAACTGGTATGCAGGCTGTACCGTTTCAAAACCGTTGAGCGGGATTGCATTTTGGACTCTTGCATCATGTGCATCAAAGGTAATGATGTTATCCACGCCCATATTGACGAGCTCCTGTAATGCAAGTGCGCAGTCTAAGGATTCGCGGGAACTTCTTTTATGCTGTCTGCTTTCATAGAGGAATGGCATAATAACCGTGATGCGGCGTGCCTTGCCACCGACAGCGGCGATAATACGTTTGAGATCCTGAAAGTGATCATCCGGAGACATGTGATTGGGCTTTCCGCACAAAGAATAGGTCAGGGAATAGTTGGCAACGTCTACCAGAATATATAAGTCATTTCCTCTGACTGATTCCAGGATGACACCCTTTGCCTCGCCTGAACCAAAACGCGGAACCTTTGCCTGAAGCAGGTATGAATCGCGCTGGTAGCCTTTGAATGCTAAATCCTCGGTGTGAGCATGCTCACGTTCGGTTCTCCAGTCAACAAGGTATTTGTCGACCTTTTCTCCGAGTTCCGAACAGCTCTTTAAGGCAATGATACCTAAAGCTCCTACCGGGATGGTTTCTAAGTTTCTCAATTCTTCACGTTTGGACATGATGAATGATCCTCTCTTTCTCTCGTTTCGTTATTTGGTGTTTTATTGTTGCTTATGATTGACTGGCAGTTTCTTTTTGATGCGGATGTCATCTCCGCCAAAGAAGCAGAAGGTATACTGACCGCTGATGCGTGAAAAAATTCGCTGGTCATAACGTGCTTCCAGTTCGTTTAATCCGAAATTGGTGGAAATGATCGTGGGCTTGTGGGCAATATCCCTGTTGTTGATACAGGTAAACAGATCGGATTTGACGCGGTCTGTAATTGTCTCGGCTCCTAAATCGTCAATGATGAGCAGATCTCTGTCATAGATTTCTTCCATAAAAGAAAAGTATTCATCCTTGTCCTCCTGAAAACGCAGATCCACCAACATCCTAAACAGATGCTCTGCGCTGCAATAGGTAACGGAAATGCCCTGCTCCATCAGTTCTTTGGCAATACAGCAGGACAGAAAAGTCTTGCCAGTACCAACATTACCACAAAATAATAGATTTTGATAGTCTGAGCCAAAATTTGTCACAAAATTTTTGGCGATTGAAACGGAACGTTGATACGAGGCTGCTTCTTCCCGGGAAAAATAATCAAAAGAAAGGGTATCAAAATTCTGTGCGGTAATCAGATCATAAATGCCGGACTGTTCAAACAAAAGTCTGGTCTGTGCTTCAATAAAGCAACGGCATTTCTTTCTGGTATCGGGAAGAAAACCGGTATCTTTGCAAATTGGACATTGATATGTCATCTTGAGATAATCGGGAGAATAACCATGCTTTGCAAGAAGGGAATCCCGATCCTTTTTAAGGACTGCTTCCTCTGAAAGACACTGAGAAACGGTCCGGTCATCCTTTTGAATCCCGGCCCTGGTACGCTTGATGCGCAGGGCATTGAGATTGTTTTGCAGGTCAAAATACAGAGGGAGCTTTTCGCGGATTTCCTGTTCTCTTTCTGACAAAAGCATGCGGTTGTTGTTTCTGATCTCATCGTAGTGCTGGAGGATGGTATCAAATTGCTTATTTGTTAAGCCCATAAAAACTCCTTTGGAGAATATATTGTCTTGCGATCTTAGTTGCTGCGTAAAATCTGCTCCAGCGCCTGAAAATCATAAGAATGTCTGTTTGCATGGAGACTGTTGGTAGATTTTGATGTATTTTTGGCGGGCTTTGCTGCTGCATTGTGTCCCGCTTCAAAGGCTTCGATATCCTGCTCTGAAAAAACACCTGCGGCATGCCATTTGGAAAGAATGCCGTTGGTATATTCAAAACGATGGCGGTCTGTGCTCAGCACGGTCTTTTCACAGGCTTTTAAAATGATTTTTTGTGAAAAACCCCATTCCTCGGACCATTTGCGGATAAAGGCAATTTCCGGATCGGTCGGATCGGAATTTTTGCCGAGAGCCTTCATAATGGTATAAACAGATTTATCATAACGGCCTGTCTGATTTTTGGCCTGTTCGATCGTCGTAATATTGAAATCAGCCCAGTTCATGGCTACCTTCTGGATATAGGAAAACTGCTTTTTGCCACGGCCCACACAGTATTGAATCAGATAATCGATCAGATCGGCAGAAAATCCAAGACTGTCATAGATATAAAGCAGTACCTGGATGTCGCTGGGAGATAAAGGCTTTCCGATATAAGACTCCGCAATAAAAATGATCTGGGAGGTCTCATTGTTGGTCTTGAACGCCATTAAGTCCTCGGGACTGTAAGAGGGCCTGGGAGCCGGACCTGCTGCAAGCTTGGGAGCAAGCGGCACGATCTCTGCCTGCTTTGCAAGATCATCCCCGGACGGTGCCTTGGCCGGAGCTTCTGCGGCTATAGCTGCAGTCTCTGTCTTGTGGGAGACCGGGAAGGGCAGAATACGGATGGCTGTAATGCGATCCTCTTTGTCAAATTCCAGAGAAAGAAGATCTTTCTTTTCCCAGTAATTAAGCGCGCGCAAAACATCCTGCTCCATATAGTTGAAGTGTTCAACAATATCTGAAATGCCGAAGGGCAGACCGGCACTGCTCATGCGCAGAAGATATAAATAGATCTTGATCTGTGCATCATTGGCTAAAACCATATATTCATCAATAAAACGGTTGGACAGGACGGTAAAGTCAGCACCCTGATCCAGCGATACGGTCAAATTTGTCATTTTATTCACCTGTTTATGTATTCTTTAAAGCAAGTGAAAGTATAGCATAAAATAGCGCAAATTGAAATAGCTAAATTTTCAAAAAAGTCCCTGAAATCAAGGCTTGCGGGATTTTTTGAAAAGATGTGGATATGTGGATAAAAAGTGTACATAATCAAAATAGAAAACGGATATTTCCCTACCGGATCGGGATAATCGGAGGCAAAAAAGAAAAAGATTATGTAAACAATAATATCCACAAAAACGGTGCATATTTATTCACAGTTTTTTGTGGATATTGTGGATAAGCTAGTCTGCGAGGAGATTTTCCCCGATTTTTACAACATCTCCGGCCCCCATAGTTATCAACAGGTCTCCGGCAGAATAATTTTTTTTCAAAAAGGCTTCGATTTCTTCAAAAGAAGGAAAATAATCGCATGCAGTACCAAGCTTTTGTATTTCGCTTTGAAGCGTCCGGGAGCTGATTCCCAGATTGTCGGTCTCACGGGCTGCATAAATATCAGCTAACACGACGTGGTCTGCCAGGGAAAGCGCCTTGGCAAATTCCGGTAACAGAGCCTTGGTACGTGTGTAGGTATGCGGCTGGAACACACACCAGAGCTTTTGGTGAGGATAATTGCGTGCGGCATGGAGTGTCGCACTGATCTCGGTGGGGTGATGTGCATAGTCATCAATGATGGTAACGCCGTCTACCGTGCCCTTAATCTGGAAGCGACGGTCAGTTCCGGTAAAGGAAGCAAGGGAATCGTGGGTAACATCCGCATCAACACCGCATAAATCGGCAAGTGCAATGGCCGCCAGGGAATTGAGGATGTTGTGTTCTCCGGTCACACCAAGTGTGATGGTGCGGCTTTCTCCGTTATGGCATGCTTTAAAGGTTGGCCTTGCGTAAGTATCGTAGGTGATATCAATAGGATAGTAGTCACAATCATGGGAAAGTCCAAAGGTAATGATATCGCAGTTTAACCCCTCTGTGATTTCGGACAGATTGGGGATTTCGCCATTGATGATCAGGGTCCCGTTTTCCGGTAAAAGACCGGCAAAACGATGGAACGAATGACGGATATCGTTGATGTCTTTAAAAAAATCAAGATGATCCGCATCAATGTTGAGGATGATGCTGATCTTTGGGAAAAAGCTTAAAAAGCTGTTGGTATATTCACAGGCTTCTGTAACAAAATAGTCGGAAGCCCCGATCTTAATGTTGCCTCCGATGGAATGCAGGATGCCTCCGATGGAAAGAGTGGGATCCATGCCGGCGTTCATAAAGATCTCGCTGATCATGGAGGTTGTGGTCGTCTTGCCGTGAGTGCCACTTACAGCGATCGGAACGGGATAATTTTTCATGATCTGGCCAAGAAGCTCGGCACGTGTCATGCAGGGGATGCCTGTTTCTCTGGCTGCACAAAGCTCGGGGTTGTCATTATGTATGGCCGCAGTATAAACAACCAGATCGATATCAGGAGTAATATTTTGGGCGGATTGTCCATATAATACGGTAATCCCCTTCCCGGCAAGATGTCCGGTCAGACTGCTCTCTTTGGAATCAGAACCCGAAATGCGAAAGCCGCGGTCTGCGAGAATCTCGGCAAGACCACTCATACTGATGCCGCCTATACCAATGAAATGAATGTGAATCGGTTTTTCGAAGTCAATTTGATACATGATTACACTTCCTAAATTTTATATTTAATGAAACATTTTGTTTCCTTAATTTATTATAACCGTCATTGCAAGAATTACAAATAATATTTTTCGGGAAAAGCTCTTTGGTAATATTCAACAAAAAAAACTGCTGTTTTCAATGCACAAAAGATGCGCGTCGGTATTTTTTACAGAAAAACGCACAAAGGAAATGTGAAATTTGTGTATTTTTTACATAAAAATTAAGAAAAGTCGGGATTTTATTTGTAAAAATATTCACTTTAACTATATTGTATGCTATAATTTAAATACTATTTAAAAATATTCTTTTCGATTTATTTATTTTCAATATTTTGAGAAGATAGCAAGAGGTGAAGACATGATTAAGAAAGAAATGATTGCCATGCTGTTGGCCGGTGGACAGGGCAGCAGACTTGGCGTGTTGACAGCAAAGGTTGCGAAGCCTGCTGTATCATTTGGCGGAAAATACCGTATCATTGATTTCCCACTCAGCAACTGTATCAATTCCGGTGTCGATACAGTCGGTGTACTGACACAGTATCAGCCTTTGAGACTGAATACACATATCGGTATCGGTATTCCGTGGGATCTTGACAGAAATATCGGTGGTGTGACTGTTCTGCCGCCTTATGAAAAGAGCTCCAATACCGAGTGGTATACAGGTACCGCCAATGCAATTTATCAGAATATTGATTATATGGACAGCTTCAATCCGGATTATGTACTGATCTTATCCGGGGATCACATTTATAAGATGGATTATGAAGTAATGCTTGACTATCACAAGTCCAAAGGTGCAGAGGTTACTCTTGCAGCCATGCCGGTCCCTTATGAGGAAGCAAAGCGTTTTGGTATTCTGATCACTGATGATGATCACAAGATCAATGATTTCGAGGAAAAACCGGAAAATCCCAGAAGCAATCTTGCTAACATGGGCATTTACATATTCAACTGGAAGACACTCAAGGAAGCGCTGATTGCCAATGCACAGCAGCCCGGTCTGGATTTTGGTAAACATGTTATCCCTTATTGTCATAAAAAGGGAGCACCTTGCTATGCTTACGAATATAATGGCTACTGGAAAGATGTCGGCACACTTCATTCTTACTGGGAAGCCAATATGGAACTGGTTGATATCGTACCGGAGTTTAACCTCTACGAAGAATACTGGAAGATTTACACCAAATCCGAAAAGCTTCAGCCACAGTATGTTTCCGAAAACAGTGAGATTGAGAAATGTATTATCGGTGAGGGCGCACAGATTTACGGTAAGGTTTACAATTCCGTTATCGGATGCGGTGTGACAATCGGTGAAGATACGGTTGTAAGAGATTCCATTATCATGAATGACACGGAGATCGGCAAGGGATGTGAGATCACCAAGACCATCATTGCCGAAAACGTATTGCTTGGCGACAACATAAGGATTGGTGTCGGCGAGGAAGTGGACAATGACACAGCACCTCATATTTACAACCACGGACTTGTATGTATTGGAGAAAAATCCGTTGTTCCCAGTGGTGTTACCATTGGCAAAAACGTCGTTATTTCCGGTCTGACCGCAACAGCGGATTATCCGGACAATACATTGGCAAGCGGCAAATCTTTGATTAAGGCAGGTGAATAGGTATGAGAGCAATCGGAATTATTTTAGCCGGTGGAAACAACAACCGGATGGGTGAGTTATCCAAAAAAAGAGCAATCGCTGCTATGCCTATCGCAGGCAGTTATCGTGGAATTGATTTTGCGTTAAGCAATATGACCAACTCCCATATTCAAAAGGTAGGTGTGTTTACACAGTACAATGCCAGAAGCTTAAATGAGCACTTAAGCTCATCCAAATGGTGGGATTTTGGCAGGAAGCAGGGTGGCTTATTTGTTTTCACTCCCATGATCACAGGAGAAAACAATGCATGGTATCGTGGTACCGCAGATGCGATCCATCAAAATTTGTCTTTCCTCAAGGAAAGTCATGAACCATATGTCGTAATCACCTCCGGTGACTGCGTATACAAGATGGATTACAATAAAGTGCTGGAATACCATATCGCCAAAAAAGCGGATATTACCGTTGTATGCAAGGATATGCCGGCAGGAGAAAATGTAGACCGTTACGGTATCCTCAAGATGAATGAGGATTATCGTATTGAGGAATTTGAAGAAAAACCTCTGGTTGCCAATTCCAACACGATTTCCTGTGGTATCTATGTGATCCGCAGAAGACAGCTGATCGAACTGATCGAGAAATGTGCGGAAGAAGGCCAGTATGATTTTGTAAAGGATATTCTGATCCGTTATAAGAGCTTAAAGAGAATTTATGGATACAAGATTAATGATTACTGGAAAAACATTGCTACCGTGGATGATTATTTTGAAGCCAATATGGACTTCTTAAAACCGGATATCCGCAATTACTTCTTTAAAGAATATCCGGAAATCTACTCCAAGGTAGATGACTTACCGCCTGCAAAATACAATGTAGGTGCCAAGCTCAAAAATGCGTTGATCTCAAGCGGTAGTATTATCAATGGTGTGGTTGAGAATTCGGTAATCTTCAAAGGCGTATTTGTCGGCAGCAATTGTACGATCAAAAATTCCATTATCTTAAATGATGTGTATATCGGAGACAATACCTATATCGAAAACTGCATTGTGGAAAGCCATGATACTATTCGCGCCAACTCGTATTTAAAGGGTGAGGACGGCATCAAGATTGTGGTTGAACAAAGTGATCGTTATGTATTATAATAATAATCCGACTACACAAAAATAAGGGGGAAGATCAGATGAACATTACTGACGTACATGTACGCAAGATTACGCAGGAAGGCAAGATGAAGGCAGTTGTTTCCATCACACTCGATGATGTATTTGTGGTACATGACATCAAAGTAATAGAAGGCGAAAAGGGGTTGTTTATCGCAATGCCCAGCAAAAAAACTGCTGATGGCGAATATCGGGACATCGCACACCCGATCAATTCCGCTACCAGGGAACTGATTCAAAATAAAATTCTGGATGCTTACAAGGAAGCCTTGGCAGCTCCGGAATTTCAGGGATAGTTTTATTTATATTTTCGAGAAGGAAAAGGGTTACAGAGACCGTTGCCGGGGGGCAGCGGTCTTTTAATGAAAAGCCTCTGCTTGACCGCGGAGGCCATTGTGCGTTATAGATATAGATAAACAACAGATCCACAATATGATCAGGAGGAAGCATATGGTTATCATAGCAGGACTTGGAAATCCGACCAAAGAATATGAACATACAAGACACAATGTCGGTTTTGATACGATTGACTGCATCGCAGATCAGTATGGAATTTCCATCAATGAAAAAAAGCACAGGGCATTGGTAGGAAAGGGAATGATCGAAGGACAGAAGGTCATACTGTTAAAGCCGCAGACCTTTATGAATCTGAGTGGGGAGAGTATTCGTGCGGCCGTTGATTTTTATAAAGTGGATGAAAAAGAGGAACTGATCGTCATATACGATGATATCTCTCTTCCTCCCGGTCAGCTGCGTATCCGCAAAAAAGGCAGTGCCGGCGGACACAATGGAATCAAAAATATAATTGCGCATCTTGGACATGATACCTTTATGAGAATCAAAGTCGGTGTTGGTGAAAAGCCGGCCGGATATGATCTGGCAGACTATGTGCTGGGACATTTTTCGAAAGAAGACCGCGCGATCATGGATAATGCATTTAAGGAAGCCACAGAGGCTGTAAAAATGATGATCACGGATGGACCGGATGCTGCCATGAATGCATTTAATAAAAAGAAATAGTATGTTTGGCGGGTCCCAAGTTCAAAAGTCTTATCGTGCAAGCACGAACGACTTTTTGACCTTTTGCCCCGGGTATCATATTATTCTGGTTAGAGAGGATTTAGAGTGAGAGTATTACGAGAGTGTCTGAACGGACTTACAGATTTTGAACAGATACAACAGGATATTCGGAATAAAAAGCCCATTGCCGTTTCCGGGTGTGTGGATTCGCAAAAGGCGCATTTTATGTGGGCGTTATCAGAGGACTTTCCGTTCCGCATTGTGATCACCCATTCCGAAATCCGTGCAAGAGAGATTTATGAGGATTTTTCCTTTTATTCCAAGGATGTGTACCTGTTTCCGGCAAAGGATTTTATCTTTTTTCAGGCGGACATCAATGGAAGCAAGGTGACGAGGGAGCGCATCATGGTATACCGCCGTATTTTAGAGGCGGAGCCTTTTACCATGGTAACGACACTGGATGCTCTGATGGCAGCCTGCATGCCTTTGGAAGTGTTGGAAAATAATATCATACGTCTGGATAAGGAGAGCATTGTGGATATCAAGGCACTGTCGGCAAAGCTTGTCCGTATGGGCTATGAGAGAGTCGGACAGGTAGAAAGCGGTGGCCAGTTTTCCGTCCGCGGCGGTATTGTCGATATCTTTGATCTGACAGAGGAAAATCCCTACCGAATTGAGTTCTGGGGCGATGAGATTGATTCGATGCGGACCTTTGATGCACAGAGCCAGAGATCCATAGAGGCTCTGGATGAGCTTTCTGTTTATCCGGCAACGGAGCTTCTCTTGACAGAAAAAGAAAAGCAGGATGGACTTATGCGTATCCGCAAGGAAGCCAAGGAAACAGAGGATAAGTTCCGCAAGGCGCACAATCCGGAATATGCAACGCGGATCAAAAACCAGACCGCAGCCCTTATGGAGCAGATTGAGGAATATGGTGTCATGGCCAATCTGGACAGCTATATATCCTATTTCTTTGAAAAACTGTCATCTGTGACGGAGCTGTTTTCAAAAGAGGAAAGCATCTTCTTTTTAGATGAGCCGCTCAGAATACAGGAACAGGCCGGTGCCGTGGAGCTGGAATTTACGGAAAGCATGAAGACCAGACTGGAAAAGGGCTATTCACTTCCCGGACAGAGCAGGATTTTGTTCAGCGTAAAGGAGATACTGGCAGGACTGCAGAGCAGGTATCTTACCTGTATATCGACATTGGATACCAGACTTTTGGTGGAGGTGGAGCATAAGTATTATCTTACAACCAAATCCATACAGTCTTTTCACAATAGCTTTGAAGAGCTGTGCCATGTACTTGAAAAATATAAAAAAGACGGTTATCAGGTTGTGCTGGTGACACCGTCTGTGACAAGAGCCAGACGCCTTGCGGGTGAATTGAGAGACCGTGGGCTTTCCTGCTTTTATTCCGAAACAGGGGATGAGCCTTTAGAAAAGGGTCAGATCATGTCGGTATACGGACAGATCAAAAAAGGATTTGAATATCCGCATATCAAATTTGCCGTGATATCGGAAAGCGATATTTTCAGCAAAAAGCAGATTAAGAAAAAGAAGACCAAAAAATATGAAGGGCAGAAAATCAGCAATTTTACGGATCTGAAAATTGGTGATTATGTCGTGCATGAAAGGCACGGTCTTGGAATTTATCAGGGAATTGAAAAAATAGAGGTTGACCATGTGGTCAAGGACTATATGAAGATTTCTTACCGGGATGGCGGAAATCTTTATGTGCTGGCAACGGAATTCAATGTGATTCAGAAATATGCTTCATCAGAGGCAAAGCAGCCCAAGTTAAATAAGCTTGGAACGACAGAGTGGGAAAAGACCAAGACAAAGGTAAAAAGTGCTGTCTATGAGGTTGCCAAGGATCTGGTAGAGCTTTATGCGATCCGCGCCGACCAGAAGGGCTATGCCTACAAGGAAGATACGGTATGGCAGAGGGAGTTTGAGGAATTATTTCCTTATGAAGAAACACAGGATCAGCTTCTGGCGATCGAGGCTACCAAAAAGGATATGGAAAGCACCAGGATCATGGACAGGCTGATCTGTGGAGATGTGGGCTTTGGAAAGACGGAAATTGCTATCCGTGCTGCTTTTAAGGCTGTACAGGAAGGAAAACAGGTCGCATTTTTGGTGCCGACGACGATACTTGCAAAACAGCATTATGACACCTTTAAACAGAGAATGAAGGATTATCCGGTAACCATTGAGATGCTGTCGCGCTTTCGCAGTGCTGCCGAACAGAAAAATGCCATTCATGAATTGGAAAGAGGAATGGTGGATATCATAATCGGTACACACAGACTTTTGTCCAAGGATGTCAAATTCCATGATCTGGGACTTCTGATCGTGGATGAAGAGCAGCGTTTCGGAGTATCACACAAGGAAAAAATCAAACAGTTAAAGAAAAATGTGGATGTACTGACTCTTACAGCAACACCAATCCCGCGTACGCTTCATATGAGTCTGGTCGGTATTCGTGATATGAGTGTGTTGGAGGAGGGGCCCGGAGACCGTATGCCGATCCAGACCTATGTCATGGAATACAATGAGGAAATGGTGCGGGAGGCTATTAACAGGGAGCTTGCAAGAGGCGGCCAGGTCTACTATGTATACAATCGTGTCAATTCCATAGCGGAAATGACGGAAAAGCTTCAGGCACTGGTGCCGGATGCCACAGTGGCTTATGCACACGGGCAGATGGCAGAGCATGATCTTGAGACGATCTTATATGATTTTATCAACGGTGAGATCGATGTACTGGTGGCGACGACGATCATTGAGACGGGAATTGATATTCCCAATGTCAACACCATGATCATCCATGATTCGGATACACTGGGATTGTCACAGCTTTATCAGCTTCGCGGCCGTGTCGGAAGAAGCAGCCGGAATGCCTATGCATTTTTAATGTACAAACGGGACAAGGTCTTAAAAGAGGTTGCCGAAAAGAGACTGGAGGCCATCAAGGAATTTACCGATCTGGGAAGCGGCTTCAAGATTGCCATGAAGGATCTTGAGATCCGTGGCGCCGGCAATCTGCTCGGAAAGGTACAGCATGGCCATATGGCAGCCGTCGGATACGATCTGTATTGCAAAATGCTAAACGAATCCGTCAAGCAGTTAAAGGGGCTTCCCATGGAAGCAACTGATTTTGACACCATTCTCAATATGGATGTCAATGCCTATATTCCGGTAGAATATATCATGAATGAAACACAAAAGCTTGATATTTATAAGAGAATCTCTTACATTGAAAATGATGAGGAATGCGAGGACATGCGGACAGAATTGCAGGATCGTTTTGGTAAGCTGCCACTGCCTGCACAAAACCTGCTTCGTATTTCACTGCTCCGTGCAAGGGCGCACCGGCTTTATGTTGAGGAGATCCGGGCGCAAAAGGACGGAATTGAGCTTTTCATGAACCGCGAGGCCAAGATCAAATCGGAAAATATCCCGGCGTTGCTTGAGCGTGCCGGTGGAATGATCGCATTTAATATGCGGAACGCACCGACGTTTTCATGCAAGCTGTATCCGACAGGATATGATACCAGGGATGAGGAGACCTTGCTCAAGACCTGTGAAGATTTAATCGAAATCATGGAGGCATACCTTTTATAGAAAGACAGCCGGATTTTGCATGGCATTTATATTGCCATAAGCAGGCATTTCTTCGCTGTCGGTACTTAGGCGGCGTATTTTGGCGCCTTATGTACCGCTACTGCGAAGTTATAGCGAAAGCGGCCTGCGGTGGCAATATAAATGCCATGCAAAATCCGGCGTGAGCTTATCCAATAGCACAAACCGGAAAAGGAGAATGTATATGTATCATTACAATTTACAGGAATGGCTGTTATTTTTCTTTATATATTGTTTTTTAGGCTGGTGCTGGGAATCGTGTTATGTGTCAGCAAAACAGCGTAAATGGGTAAACAGAGGCTTTCTGAATGGACCGTTTCTGCCAATCTACGGCTTTGGTGCACTTTCTGTTCTGATCGCTACACTTCCGGTGCGGGAAACGCCGGTTTTGGTATTTATCTTTGGCATGCTGGGAGCTACGGCACTGGAGCTTGTGACCGGGATCTGTATGGAAAAGCTGTTCCATGTCCGTTATTGGGATTACAGCAATCAGAAATTTAATTATAAGGGACATATCTGTCTGTCGTCTTCTCTGGCATGGGGCGCGTTTTCGCTGGCCATGATCTATGGTTTTCACAAGCCGATCGAAAGGCTCGTGACATCCATTCCTTTCGCATGGCTTGATATCCTGACGACGGTCTTAACTGTTGTGGTTGCAGCCGATTTTGCAGTCAGCTTCAAGACCGCTATGGAGCTGCGCGATATTCTGGACAATATGGAGCGTGTCAAAGACGAAATGAAGCGCTTACAGAAGCGTGCTGAGGTCATAGAGGCATTTTTAGCTGAGGATTTCCAGGATGCCAAGGATCAGATCGTGGAAGGCATGCAGGAACGCAGAGAACAGTTTGCCGAGGATATGCAGGAACGCAGAGAACAGTTTGCAGAAGATATGCAGGAGCGTAAAGAGCAGTTTACCGAGGGTGTGCAGGAGTACAGGGATCAGCTTGTCGAGGGTATGAAAGAGCGCAGAGACAGCATGATGGAAGAATGGCAGCAGAAGAAGGAAAATGCAAGACTGCAGCTGCAGGAAATCCGCAATAAGCAGAATACATATACAGACCGCATGAAAAACGGCATGCCGGGAAATGCATCTATTGCAGGGCTTTTAAAACGAAATCCTTCAGCCGTGTCCCACAGACATGTACAAAGCTTTAAAGAGTACAAAAAGGAATTGCTTGAAAACAGAAAGAAAAGAAACGACCGAGAAAAATAAGCAGAGACCGGAAGGAAAGCAATGGAAGTACGATTGACGGAAAATCTACAGGAATATATGAAAAAAACAGGGAAGCAGAGCATTATGGTGGAGGTTATCCAGACACAGAATTCCGATTTTGATGTCACGGAAATCTGCCCCAGACTGATTCCGGAAAAGATGGCGGAGAATCTGATCAATAAAAAAAATTACCGGGAGGTTGCGGCACCGTACGGAAGAGTGCTGATGCCGCCCTACCGGCTTGAGATCGAGCCGGTGGTGACCTTCCGGTTGAAATCCTTCCTGTTTATCAAATGGATCGGGCAGGAAGGTATATCTTTGTAAAAATACCTTTTGCCCCTAAAATCATAATACCTTTTAACGGATATTATCTAAAGATAAAGCGTATGTTTTTGAAGAGAATCGTGAGGTTTTCTTCTTTTTTTATGAAACCGCAGCAAGATCCGAATGACAGGATAAAGTTTTATCTCAATCCCTGAATCAGAATAAAGAGGATCAGAACCGGTAAAACGATCAGGAAATACCATTTCATCCAGCCTGCAAACTTGATACCCTTTCCGGTATTGGCTTCGGCCTGATAGTTTTGAAAGCCCCAGCCCCACCTGGTAACGCAGAACAGAAGATAGATCAGGGAGCCGATCGGCAGTAGCAGGTTGCTGACAATAAAGTCCTCGCTGTCTAAAATATCCCTGCCGCCGATAAGCTGGACGTTGCTCCATACGTTATAGCCAAGAACGCAGGGTAGACTCACGATCAGTACGATGATGCAGTTGATGATGGCAGCCTTTTTCCGGCTGATCCCAAAGGTGTCGATGCAGGAAGAAAGGATGTTTTCAAAAACAGCGATGACAGTTGAAAAGCTGGCAAATGTCATAAATAAAAAGAATAAGGCACCCCAGATCCTGCCGCCGGACATATTGACAAATACGTTGGGCAGTGTCACGAAAATGAGACTCGGTCCGGCATCCACCTCTACGTTGAAGCTAAAGCATGCAGGGAAAATGATCAGTCCTGACATAATGGCAACGAAGGTATCGAGTGCACAGATCTGCAGACCTTCGCTTGGAAGTGTGTGCTCACGTCCCATATAACTTCCGAAAATTTCCATGGCGGCTACTCCGAGACTTAAGGTAAAGAAAGACTGGTTCATGGCAGAGGCAATGATCTTGCCGATACCGATCGTCTTGATGGAATCAAGGTTTGGAACCAGATAAAAACGCAGACCTTCGGCCGTGCCGGAAAGTGTCATACTATGTACGGCAAGCACAACGATCAAAACAAGCAAAGAGCACATCATGACCTTGCTGATCCGTTCCAGACCATTTTGCAGGCTTCTGCTGCATACTAAAAAGCCCAGGATAACGACTACAGCCATCCAGGTGCCCATTTCCCCCGGATTTTGCAGCATATTGAAAAATTCGGCGCTGCAGCTTTCGGTATCCATCCCCTGATGGAAGGTGCCTGTGGCAAATTTGAAAAAGTAGGAAATCATCCATCCGGCTACGGTGGTGTAGTACATCATCAGCACATAACAGCCAAGAATGGCAATATATCCGTGGATATGCCAGAAGCTGCCCTTTTTTTCAAGGGTCTTGTAGCCTAAAACAGCACTTTTTCTGCTGGCGCGTCCTACAGCAAGCTCCATGGTAAGGACGGGAAGCCCCATTGTGATCAGAAATACAAGATAGAGCAAAACAAAGAGACCACCGCCGCTTTGTCCGACAACATAGGGGAAACGCCAGACGTTGCCAATTCCAATGGCACAGCCGGCACTGACCAGTAAAAAGCCCAGTCGTGACTTAAAAGATTCTCGTTCCAAAATAATACTTCCTCCTAAAATTTGAGTAATTGTTTGACTATGCGCCGTATAAGGCGCTAATATTACAATTTTACAGGGTGTTGACAATTTTGACAATATGAAAGTACCATGATGACAGAGATTGATGACAGAGATTTGCATATGATGGCTGAGTTAGCAAAGAATCAAATTGCGGAAGAAAGATACGAGGAATGAATATGAAGGAAAACAGCCGGTTGGTTGTATGTATGGGAAAGGGTGCGCAGCCGGATGCGGCTGTGGCACTGGCAAAACGTGTCGGTGCAGAGATTGCGGATGCGCCCGGCGATGGACTGACATTGTGGATAGACGGAAAAGGTGTGTCACTGCATGGCTATGGATTGAGCTATGCGGGTGATTTTACGCAGATGCTGCACAGGATCACGGATGGACGGCTGTCGCATGAGATGTTGGTCCGTGTGGCCAAAACGGGGGAAGAAAAACCGCGTGCCATTGATGCAACAGCCGGAATGGGAGAGGATTCGCTTTTGCTTGCGGCATGTGGCTATGATGTGACATTGTATGAGCAAAATCCGGTTGTTGCAGCTTTATTAAAGGATGCGATCCGGCGTGGCAGAAAGCATCCGGTACTGGGTGAAATCGTAAAGCGGATGCATCTGATCGAGGGCGACAGTATAGAACTGATGAAGGAGTATCCCGCGAAGCCGGATCTGATCTATCTGGATCCGATGTTTCCGGCCAGACAAAAGAGCGGACTGATCGGAAAGAAGCTTCAGCTGATCCAGAAGCTGGAGCAGCCATGTCCGGAGGAAACGGATCTGTTTGAAGCAGCCGCAAAGCTGCAACCGTCAAAGCTGGTCGTAAAAAGACCGTTGAAGGGGCCGGTACTGGCAGGGAAGACGCCGGGATACAGTGTAAAAGGCAAGGCGATACGCTACGATATTTATGTATGAAAGTTTGCGGTTAATGAAAAATGCAAGGCTGGCCGATATAAATAATACACCCTATGGAGGTGGAATCATGAATTCAGCTGCAGTTGTACAATCAACTGTAAAAGAGAAGGGAGATGTATTATTTGAAAATTGATTCCAGTTTTGTAGGAATGGAATCCACCAGAAGGTATACTTCTGTAAATGCCCGCGAAGTGAGCTATCGTATGAATGCCAGTTCGCCGGTATCTGCCAAGGATGGTGCAACAAGCTTTGCCGATCTTTTATCGGGTGGAGCACAGGAAGAGGAGGTATCTCTGCAGGACCGTGTCTTAGCCGCGTCTGTGAGCAGAAATGTTTCCGATGTAGACGAAAAACGCAGCATTGAGAGTATTAAATTCCAATGTATGCAGTATTTGCTTTACTGGTTATTCGGAGGAAAGCGGCCTGTGGACAGTGATCTTTTATCGCAGTCCGCCGGTGGAACTACCGGTCTGAATACTACATACACAACGACCATGGATGTTTCGGCAATGGAATATCACGCCGAGAGTGAAGAAACCGCTTTTTCCACAACAGGAAAGGTTGTGACGGCAGATGGCAGGGAGATAGAGTTTAATCTGGATCTGTCCATGAGCCGCAGCTTTGAAGAGTATTATGAAGCCCATTATACAAGAGAGGTCACACAGATGCTGGATCCGCTTGTTATCAATCTGGATACTGATATCGCAGGTCTTTCCGATCAGAAATTCGAGTTTGATTTAGACTGTGATGGTGTCAAGGAGCAGATATCCATGCTGGAGCATGGCAGCGGTTATCTTGCCCTGGATAAAAACGGCGACGGTGTGATCAATGACGGTTCTGAGCTTTTCGGAACCGGTTCGCAGGATGGCTTTGCAGACCTTGCCATGTATGATGAAGATGGAAACGGCTGGATTGATGAAAACGACGAGATCTTTGAGCACCTGCTCATCTGGGCTAAAGATGCCGATGGCAATGACCAGTTGTACACACTGAAGGAAGCCGGTGTCGGAGCTGTCTGTCTGCACAGGGTTTCCACAGATTTTATGATGAATGCGTCCAATAATAATCAGACAAACGGACAGCTGCGTTCGACCGGCGTCTTTTTATATGAAAACGGAACAGCCGGATCTGTGCAGCAGCTCGATCTGGCGATCTGATACCAGGGTCAAAAGGTTAAAAAGTCATTCGTGCCTGCACGATAAGATTTTTAAACTTGGTATAAAAATATTTCGCCTCGGCAATACTATTGTCGAGGTGATTTTTTATGAAGAGACATAGATTTACAAAATGGAATAAAGAACGTATCTCTGTATATGCATCCGCTGCGCTGGTGCTGGGTGTCTGTGTAGTCTCAGGGATTTATGCCACGCATGAAGCACCGTCCAAGACACAGATTATCGATATGGAAAGTGCAGATGAAGGTAAGGCTTACCCTGACAATGCCAACATGGAAGCCAATGCAGAAAATAAAGATACAACACAGGAATCTGTTCCGACAGCCGGAGAATCGGAAAGTCCGATGCCGGCCGCTTCTTCTCTTGCGCAGGAATATGCAAACCGGGCAAGGGAGCAGCAGAAAAATATGGAAGAAAGTGCAGATCTGACAGGGGATGCCGAAACAGCGGTTGAGGAAATCGTTCCGACAACCTCCGGCAGCAAAAGCAAGGCAGTAAATGAAGAGCTGCATTTCAATCCGCAGGATGGAATGAGTTGGCCGGTACAGGGCAATGTCATTCTCAATTACAGTATGGATGAGAGAATATATCTTGCGACCCTCAATGAGTACTGTTATTATCCGGCAATCGCCATCAGCGCACCGCAGGATACCGCAATTTGTGCCGCTGCCAGAGGAAAGGTCACAACGATCGGATATAATGAAGAGATCGGGCAGTATGTGAGCATGGATCTGGGAGACGGATATACATTGACGTATGGACAGCTAAAGGATGTGTGTGCCAAGCAGGGAGATATTGTAAGCCGCGGACAGATCATCGGCAATGTGGCAGATCCGACCAAGTATTATGCGCTGGAGGGAGCCAATCTCTATGTCAAAATGGAGCATGACGGTGAGAGCATGAATCCGATTTTATACTTTCAATGAAAGAAAAATTTAGATCATGTGTGACTTTACCGATTTAAGACGTTAAGGTATAATATGATACGAAGAGTCATAAAACAGAACTTTTTCTGTTCGCAGGAAATAAGTTCTGTTTTCATGATTTTTGAGATTATGAATGATACATATGGAGAACAGATTTGAAAAAAAGATGGTTGCCGTTTCTTTTATGTCTGCTTCTGGCAGCGGGTCTGATCCTGGTCGGTCTTTTTTTATCAAAGAAAAACAGGGCAAGTGGGGTAGAGGTATTTTTGCCATCCGCACAGAGCCCGTCCGCAAACGATGTCACAGAGGATGGGAGCCTGTCACAGTCAGTCAGTGATAATGGCAGTTTAAAGGTTCCTTCCGTGATCAAAACAGACGGTCTGGGATATCAGGTAAACGATAAGAAAAAAGCCTATTTTGAAAAGGGAGAGGAAGGGACGTGTTTCCAGGTAGTGGATGCCCACACCAGAGAGACCGTATTTACCGGACAAATCGACAGAAAAAGTACGGGTGATTTTTCCGGGGTCACAGCTCCGGGGATTTATTATATTGAGGCGGCGCATGTCGGACGGTCCGGACAGTTTGTGATTCTGGAGGACAAATACAGGGATATGGCAGACAGTCTGTATCAGGAGTTTTTTTCCTATGCACAGGCAAAAGGAACCGATACAGCGGACAGGCTGCAGATTCTTTCATGGATTTTGCGTTATGCGGACACCTATACAGATACTTCGGAATATTCCTTTTTGGCAGATGATATCCGTGGCAGGACGGACGGCGGATATTTGTCCGGCTGCATGGAGATCGCAGATAATCTGATAAATGAGACAGAGGGTGCCGCTACAGAGGAGCTCTCCTTGTACAGTGTTGTTATGGCATCATTATCGCAGAAGATTCAGGCATATGACAGGGAAAGATCCAATACATATTTAAAAGAGGCTGTCGGGGCGTATGCCAATGTCGTGCAGAGAAAAAAAGAGCTGACGGATGAAGCATGGATTTTTTATGCGGCAGCGCAATTATATAAAACAACCGGACAGCCGGCATATCGTGTTGTCGCAGAGCAGTATCTGAAGGCGGCTAAAGAGGAAGAAAGGTTTGTAAAGGATGATCCGCAAGATAAACAGCGGGCGGATGAAGCCTTTGTTTTTGGTCTTGTGACTTATCTGCAGACGACGGACAAGGTTGATGTGGATCTATGTGAAAACGGTATGAAGATGTTGATCCGTCAGGCAGAAGTCTATGTTGAAATGACGGAAGCCGATTTTTACGATGGTTTCGGGGGTGATGCCGCAAGCTGTCTGATTACTGACAGACTTTATGTGATAGCGATCGTTGAGCATGTTATTGTCAGTCAGGAATACAACAATATTCTGAAAGCAGCAATTCACAATCTGGGAGGCTGCAATAGGGATGGGCAGATCTATCTGTCAAAGCATGGGATTATCCGTACGGATTATGATGAGCCGGGAAGTGATGCTGTCAATGCAGCGGCTTATTATTATCTGTTAGGCCAGATCTGTGAAAGTGATTACAAGGAAAACGAAAGTATCAGAAGTGAAGCAATGGAAAGTGAGGAACCATAAATGAAGATTGTAGTGTTAGCAGGAGGTACCAGTACAGAAAGAGATGTATCTCTGGTTTCCGGGACCGGCGTTTACCGGGCCTTGAAGAAAAAGGGACATGAAGTTGTATTGTTGGATGTATATCTGGGCATAGAGCTTTCAAAAGAGGAAAAGGAAAATATCTTTTCTGATCCGAGAGATTTCAGCGAGGGAATAAAGCCGGTAGCAGAGATCAATCCGGATGTCAGCAAGATCATTGCACAGCGTTCCGATCCGGAACTGGGATTTTTTGGCCCCAATGTGCTTGATATCTGCCGCATGGCGGATATTGTATTTCTGGCGCTGCATGGTATGAATGGCGAGGATGGACGTATTCAGGCAACCTTTGACCTTTTAAATATCAAATATACTGGAACCGACTATATCAGCAGTACTCTTGCCATGGATAAGGCTCTGACCAAGGATATTTTTATGCAGGCAAAGGTTTTGACGCCTTATGGATTTGGCATCAAAAAAGGAGAAGAGCTGCCTGCGATCAGCTTTCCCTGCGTTGTCAAGACCAGTCACGGCGGTTCGAGCGTAGGTGTTTATTTTGCTGATGATGAAAAGCAGCTTCAGGATGCATTAAAGGATGCATATACATATGAGGATGAGGTTGTCATCGAGCAGTTTATCAAAGGCCGTGAATTTACGGATGTTGTCATTGACGGAGAGGCTTATCCGGTCGTACAGATTGCGCCCAGGGAAGGCTTTTACGATTACAAAAACAAGTATCAGGCAGGAAGTACGGAAGAAATCTGTCCGGCGCCTATTTCCAAAGAACTGACTGAGCGTATCCAGGATGTGGCAAAGGCTGCGTACAAGGCATTACGCCTTAAAGTATATGCACGTATGGACTTTATTGTGGATGAGAAGGAGCAGATTTACTGCCTCGAAGCCAATACCTTGCCTGGTATGACACCAACATCCCTGATTCCGCAGGAGGCGGCAGCGGTAGGAATCGGATATGAGGATCTGTGCCAGATGCTGGTTGAGTTATCACTGGCTAAATACGAATGATATCAGAGCGGCAGATATTCGGCTGCTTTGGGACCGGATTATGAGGTGTCCTGCATCTATGCAGTCTTCATATAAGTATGAGAAAAAGAGGGAAATAAAGGATGATGAAGGAATTGAGCTGCCTGGAGGCAGCAAAAGCGGTAGGCGGTACATTTTACGGAAGTAAAGAGGCCGGTGAGGTCTGTATAGAAGGTGTTGCGGTCGATTCACGAAAGGTTCCGGAAAAAGGCCTGTTTGTAGCAATAGCCGGGGAACATGTTGACGGACATAAATTTATTCCCTCGGTATTGGAAAACGGTGCTGCCTGTGCATTGAGCGAACAGAAGCTGACCGATGTTGAACCGTACATTCTTGTTGACAACACGCAGAGAGCCTTGAGAGATCTGGCTGAATATTACCGTCAAAAGCTGGATGTCACGGTAGTTGGTGTGACAGGCAGTGTCGGAAAGACCAGTACAAAGGAAATGCTTGCCTCTGTACTTTCACAAAAATATCAAGTACAGAAAACAGCAGGTAATTTTAACAATGAGATCGGTCTGCCGCTGACGGTTTTCACGATCGGAACAGAGCACGAGATTGCCATTCTGGAAATGGGTATCAGTGATTTCGGAGAGATGAGCAGGCTGGCTAAGATCGCAAGGCCGGATTATATGGTCATTACCAATATAGGGCAGTGTCATCTGGAAAATTTGAAGACCAGAGACGGTATCTTAAGAGCCAAGACAGAGTGCTTTGAGTATATGAAGGATTCTTCCAAAATCATTTTAAACGGTGATGACGACAAGCTTTCCGGAATTAAGAGTGTACCCGGCAAGGAGCTTCATTTCTTTTCCTTTTCCAACGCATCCTGTGATGCCTATGCGTCGGATGTACAAAACAGACAGCTTTACGGAAGTGATGCCGTGATCCACCTGAAAAACGGTGAGGCAGAAGAGCGCTTTCCGGTGCATATTTCTCTCCCGGGAGACCACATGGTCATGAATGCGGTTGCCGCTGCGCTTTTAGGTCATCTGTTAGGACTTGATGATGAGCAGATCGCAGAAGGAATTGCAGGTGTGGAAGCAATGGACGGACGTGGCAAAATGATCCGGACAGAACGTTATACGCTGATCGATTCCTGCTATAATGCCAATCCAAAAGCGGTAAAGGCCGAACTGGATTTGTTAGCATGTGCTGACACACGTAAGGTGGCTTTGCTTGGTGACATGCTTGAACTTGGTAATAATGAAAAAGATCTGCATTATGAAGTGGGAAACTACGCCTGTAAAAAGGGCATTGATGTGCTGATCTGTGTCGGAACACTTTCTGAATATACCGCGAAAGGTGCACAGGAATCGGATGATAAGGATGGAACCGAGGTCTATTATTTCACAGATAAGCCGGCATTTATGAAGACCGCAGATGCAATCCTGAGAGAGGATGACACCGTTTTGGTAAAGGCCTCCAACGGATCCGGCTTTCGTGAACTTTTAGATTATTTGTCTGCTTCCAAAAGCTTTTGATTTTTTAAATAAGTTTCTAAAATGATTTCTCTGACGTTCTCGCATAATTGCTTCTTTTCATCTCTTGTCAGGTTGGCTGTTTCAATCGGTTTGCCATACTCAAGGATGACTTTGGAAGGAACGATGCGGGGACGTTGTTTTTCGTAGATAGATTCGGAATTGTTGATCGTGACCGGTATGATCGTACATCCGGTTCTTTCTGCGATCTTGAAAGTACCCTTGTGAAATTCCTGTAATGGTTCATCTGTCTTGTTCCGCGTGCCTTCCGGGCATACATGGACGGAGATGCCGTTGTTGATCAGATCAATGGCATCCTTGATTGTCTGCATGCCTTTTTTGATATCGCTGCGATCTAAAAACAGGCAGTGCATATAGCGCATCCAGCGGGAAAAAGACGGAATTTTGGCCATGACATCCTTGGCAATATAACCGGTCTGTCTCGGGACACGGTAATAGGTCAGGATGACGTCATAATAACTGCGGTGATTGCTGATATATAAAACCGGACGATCCTTTGGCACATTTTCCTCACCGATAACGGTAAGATCGACGCCGGATATCACCTTAACACACCGGAATGCCCAGCCGACGATCGCAAGAGAGGCCCTGCCTTTGATTTCGGGATTGAATTTGCCGATAATAAACAGAACAAACTGGATCGGGAGACTGACGATCAGAAATAAAACAACACAGACAAAAATAATAATAAAACGTATCATAATAAATGGAGCTGTCCTTTCGTGAGGTTAGATATAAATATGTGGTTGGGTAAAATACCGGATTGCTGCGTGCAGTGGCACTCCGCAATCCTCAGAAACATTCGTAATCCGCGCATTTTTCTTTGAAAAATGGCTGCCTATTTCATTATATAAAAAATAAAAAATAAAGACAAGCCAAAAGGTTATAGCCGGCTGCTTTCCGACATATTTTTATAAAAAGCCATTGGATGAACAATATGTTGGATATATACAGAAAAATGGGCTGCGGAATAAGGAAACACAGTATTCGGACCGGTTTTATACTGCTGCTTTTGGGGATGTTATGCGGATGTGGCAAAAAAGAGGAGGCTCCCGAAAAGGTGCGAGATCTGGAGCTTACGGTTGTTGCAAAGGAAAATCTTCCGGAGGAGCTTTTGCAGATCGTGGAGAGTAAAAAGTCGGTGCCGTTTAAATTTACCTTTAACGATGGGGAATACCTGTATATCTGTGTCGGATATGGGGAGCAGGAAAGCGGAGGTTACAGTATTACAGTAGAAGATCTGTATCTGACACAAAATGCGATCTATGCCAAAACCTGTCTGATCGGGCCCGGACCGGATGTGCCGGATGATGGTGTTTATTCCTATCCGTACATTGTTTTAAAAACAGAATACCTCGATTATTCGGTTGTCTTTGATTAGGCAAAATGCTATACTTTTTTTAGCCTTATGGCATGAAGATGAATGGAGAAAAATACATGTTGCTGATTCAGAATGCGAGGGTGGTTGATCCGGTTTCCCAGACCGATGAAATGCTTGATCTTGTGATCGATCAGGGAAAGATCGCAAAGATTTTGAGACCGGAGGAAACACCTCAGTTTATAAAGACACACGAGGTAAAAACAGAGGATGCGAAAGGATGCGTGGTATCACCGGGATTGTGGGATGTGCATGTGCATTTTCGCGATCCGGGATTTACCTACAAGGAAGATATCGAAAGCGGCGCAAGGGCTGCTCTGGCCGGCGGGATCACAACGGTTGTATTGATGGCCAATACCAATCCTGTGGTAGATAATCCGGAGACGCTTCAATATGTGATAAATAAGGGAGAGCGGACCGATCTCCATGTGAAGACCTGCGCTTCGATCAGTGTCGGATTAAAGGGACAACAGTTAGTCGATATGGAGACTTTAAAGGAAAACGGAGCGGTTGGATTTACCGATGACGGAATACCGCTTTTAGATGAAAGCTTTGTAATAGAAGCCATGAAGAAGGCGGCTGATCTGCATATGCCTTTGAGTTTTCATGAGGAGAACCCCGCATATATCAAAAATAATGGTGTTAACCGAGGTAAGGCGAGTGCCTGTTATGGTATCGACGGCTCTGACCGTATGGCTGAAATATCCATGATAGAAAGAGATATCCGCTTAGCTGCCGAAACCGGTGCAGAGATCGATATCCAGCATATCAGCACGGCAGAGGGAGTTGAACTGGTGCGTCAGGCCAGAAAAAAATATCCCAATATCCATGCGGAGGCAACACCGCATCATTTTTCCCTGACTGAGGATGCGGCAATAGAGCATGGAACACTGGCCAAGATGAATCCGCCGCTTCGTACCGAAGAGGATCGTGGAGCCATTATCAGAGGGCTTGCGGATCAGACGATCGAAATCATTGCAACCGATCATGCTCCTCATGCTGCAGAGGAAAAGGCAAAGGATATTACTGCTGCTCCGAGCGGTATTCTGGGTCTGGAGACGGCACTTCCGTTAGCAGTGACTAATCTTGTGAGACCCGGACATATGACTCTTATGCAGGTTTTGGAAAGAATGACTGCAGGTCCGTGCAGGCTATATCATATGGAGCCACCCAAAATCGCAGAGGGAGAAAATGCGGATCTGGTCATTTTTAATCCGGATGAGACCTTTGTATATGAAAAATCCCTGTCCAAATCTCAAAACTCTCCGTTTTTGGGACAAACACTGTATGGCAAGATCCATATGACGATCACGGACGGGAAAATTGTATACAGAGCAGCAGAAATATGATGGAAATAGAAAATACGACAGATAGGTAAAATACAGCAGATAGGTGAAATATATCAGAAAGAAAAAATACAGCAGAAATAGAAAATACGACAGAAAGAGGAAATAAAATGGGAAAAAGAAAAGAAACTGCCAGTGTGCAGAAACAGACCTGTATTGCTCCCGGTATTTATGATATGTGGATCAATACCACATTGGCCAAGGAAGCAAAGCCCGGTCAGTTTATTAATGTTTATCCAGAAGACAGCTCCACGCTTCTTCCCCGACCGATCAGTATCTGTGAGGCCGACGGAGACCAGAATAAGCTCCGTATCGTTTACCGTACAGCGGGAAAGGGCACAACGGAATTTTCCAAATACCGGGAAGGAAAGGACATTGCCATCCTTGGCACTCTGGGAAACGGGTTTCCGCTGGACAAGGCAAAAGGAAAAAAATGCTTCCTGATGGGTGGCGGAATTGGTATTCCCCCGATGGTGCAGTTAGCAAAGAAGCTGCATGAGCAGGGCGACTGTGAGATACAGATCATTGTCGGCTACCGTGATGCCGACCTGTTTTTACAAAAAGATCTGGAAAAGTATGGAAGGGTCTATGTTGCAACAGAGGATGGAAGCGTTGGCAGCAAGGGAAATGTCATGGATACGATCCGTGAAAATCGGTTAAGTGCAGATGTGATCTATGCCTGCGGTCCGATGCCGATGCTTCGGGCAATCAAAAAGTTTGCAGAGGCCAACAATATGGAGGCATATATTTCCCTCGAAGAAAGAATGGCCTGCGGTGTCGGTGCCTGCTTGGGCTGTGTATGCAAGACCACACATAAGGATCATCATTCCCATGTAAACAATGCAAGAGTATGTACGGATGGTCCGGTATTTGAGGCAAAGGAGGTAGACATCTGATGGAAGAACAAAAGACAGTACAGACAAAGCTCAATACAGAAGTTACAATAGCGGGTGTCACCTTTAAAAATCCGGTTATGACTGCATCCGGTACATTCGGCTCCGGAATGGAGTATGGAGAATTTGTTGATCTGAATAAGCTGGGAGCTGTTGTCACAAAAGGGGTAGCCAATGTGCCGTGGCCGGGCAATCCCACACCGAGAGTGACAGAGACCTATGGCGGCATGTTAAATGCCATCGGTCTGCAAAATCCCGGAATCGATGTTTTTATTGAACGTGATCTGGAATTTTTAAAACAATATGATACAAAGGTAATCGTCAATGTATGCGGAAAGAGCGTTGAGGATTATTTAGAGGTTGTGGAACGCTTGTCCGATGAGGCGGTTGATATGCTTGAGATCAACGTATCCTGTCCCAATGTCAAGGAGGGCGCCATCGCATTTGGCCAGAAAGCAGATGCTTTGTATGATATCACATCACAGATCAAAAAAGTTGCAGCCCAGCCTGTTATCATGAAATTAAGCCCCAACGTCACTGACATTACCGAGATGGCAAAGGCGGCAGAGGCTGCCGGAGCAGATGCGCTTTCCATGATCAATACCATTACCGGTATGAAGATCGATATCCACCGCAGAAAGTTTGCCTTGGCTAACAAGACGGGCGGAATGTCAGGACCTGCGATCAAACCGGTAGCTGTGCGGATGGTTTACCAGACCGCCCAGGCTGTTAAAATTCCGATCATTGGCATGGGCGGTATTGCCAACGCGGAAGATGCCATTGAATTTTTACTGGCAGGTGCAACGGCCGTAAGTATCGGAGCCATGAATTTTATCAACCCTTATACTACGGTTGAAACCGTTCAGGGTATTGAAGATTATATGAGACAGTATCAGATTACCGATATTAAGGAACTGATCGGAGCCGTTCAGTAAAACAGGATGGTTATCATGCATTTTTAGTCATATCTTTTTGGGACATATCATAAGATGTAATAAGCCTAAGGAGGTTGGATGAAAATGCTGGAACTTACGAAGAAAAATATACATATGGACTGCATAAAGGCAAAAGCAGGCAATCAGATTACGATTGAGGATGATGTAAATATTCCGGATTTGCGCCCTGACATCGATAAGGTTATTTTTCAGTCGGGCATTATCCGGCTGGAGGAAGTCAGACCCGGCAATGATCAGGTTGGTGTGAAAGGGTCTTTGGCGGTCCATGTTCTTTATCAGAGTGAGGAAGAAGAGGAGCCCTTCAGCAAGATTGAAACAGAACTGCCATTTGATGAACTGTTCCATATGGACGGTGTCGAGGCATCGGACAGTGTCTGTGTCCGGTATGAGCTGGAGGATCTTTCCGTGGGTGTGATCAATTCCAGAAAGATCAGCGTGCGTGCACTTGTCACCCTGGAATTGTTAGCACGTGCTATTTATGATGAATGTGCCGCTACGGATGTAAATGCTGAAATTACGACGGAATATCGTAAAAAGCCTTTGCATGTACTTGAGACGACTGTGTGCAAAAAGGATGTTTTCCGGTTCCGACATGAAGAAACACTTCCCGGACAGTACCCCAATATCCTGGAGATCCTTTATGGATCGGTTATGCCTGTGAATATGGAGTGTGTGCCGGAGGAAGGAAAGCTGGCGGTACGTGGTAATATGCAGCTGTTCTTCATGTACACACCCGATGGCGAGGAAGATGGCAGCCGCTTTTTTGAAACAACGGTTCCGATACAGGGAGAAATCGTATGTAACGGCTTACAGTCACAGATGATACCGAGTGTCTGTATCACGGTGTCCGATGTCAGTTATGAGGTAAAAGCGGATTATGACGGCGAGGACCGTATTATTTCGACAGAGGTCACCTTTGATCTGGATATAAAGGCCTATGAGGAAAAGACCTATGACATCCTTTCAGATATGTACTGCGTTACAAAAAATATTGAAACAGAGTGCCGCGAGACAATGTTTTTACAGCTTTTGCTGCAGCAACAGGCCAGAACACGGATCAAGGAACGGCTGAAGCTGGAGGAAGAGTGTATTGACTTAATCCATCATGAGGAAAGCGTGACTTTGGAAGAGACCGAGGTGGAGGATGGAAAGCTGAATCTGATCGGTAATATGCAGTTAAGATGTTTGTATGCCTCCGATATGGATATGAAGGAGCTGCATTATATTGAGCGTGATATTCCATTTTATTATACCGTTGAAAATCTGGATGTAAGAGGTAAGGAAATCCATCCGGAGATTTGCATGCAGATTGCACAGGTAGATCTGATGGTGCCGGATCCCGGAACATTGGAATGCAATGCGACGGTCAGCATCAATATGTTACTGTTGGAAGAAAAGAAAGAGTGTGTCATTACGGAAGCAGAGATCACGGACTTTGCAGCCGAACAGCTGCAGAATCTGCCGGGAATGGTCATTTATATTGTAAGACCGGGGGACAGTTTGTGGCAGATCGGAAAGGAATACCTGATATCGGTTGATGAGATTAAAACATTAAATGAATTGGAAACAGATGAAATCCATCCGGGAGACCGGTTGCTTTTGATGAAAAACAGGGCCTGAAAGGGCTCTGTTTTCTGTTGTTTTGGTTGCATAAGTAATTTTTTTTCGATATAATTGTATACAAAATACGCTATTTGTACAAAATGAACCGGTACAAAAAACAGAATGGAAAACAGGGGTATAAAGATATGGGGAACGGACAAATTATAAAAGATGCACATGCCAAAATCAATCTGGGACTGGATGTATTGAGAAAAAGAGAAGACGGTTATCATGAGGTAAAGATGATCATGCAGATGATAGGCCTGCACGATACACTGACCTTCAGTCGGACAGAGGATGATGGAATCGTGATCGAATCGGACAGCGGCAGGTTGCCTCTTGATGAACATAATCTGATCTATAAGGCGGCAAAGATCTTTTTTGAAGAGGTCGGACAGGCATTCGGTGTGCATGTCTTTTTGGAGAAACGAATTCCCATCGCTGCGGGAATGGCAGGAGGAAGTACAGATGCTGCAGCTACCTTTGAGGCGTTAAATGAACTGGCAGGATGCCCGTTCGGTCAGGAAAAACTGATGAAAATCGCCGTACGTGTCGGTGCGGATGTTCCCTATTGTATTTTGAAAGGTACGGCCCTTTCGGAAGGAATTGGAGAAATATTGACGGCTTTACCGCCGGTAGCACCGGCTAACCTTGTGATCGCCAAGCCGGATATTGATGTTTCAACAGCCTTTGTATACAAAAATCTCAGAGTAAATGAGCTTGACGGCCATCCGGATATTGACGGGATGAGGGCAGCTATTGAAAAAAATGATCTACAGGGTGTGACAAAAAGGCTTGGAAATGTGCTGGAGACCGTGACAATACCGGCACATCCCATTATCGGAAGGATCAAGGCCTGTTGTATGACAAACGGAGCTGTGAATGCTTTGATGAGCGGAAGCGGACCGACTGTATTTGCAATATTTGACAGCCCGGTAAAAGCCGGACAGGCAGCGGAAAAGATACGCAGTGAGTTTCAACTGCATGAAGTGTATGTGACAGAGTTTTGGGGACAGTAGGAGGTGCCTTGTATGATGATGATGGATATTATGCAACAAAATATGAATGAATATCTTCCACTACGAGATGTTGTTTTTAATACCTTAAGACAGGCAATTCTCACCGGTGAATTAAAGCCCGGGGAGCGTCTGATGGAAATTCATCTTGCCGATCGACTGGGGGTAAGCCGTACTCCGATCAGAGAAGCAATCCGCAAGCTGGAGCTGGAAGGCCTTGTGGTGATGATCCCCAGAAAGGGAGCCCAGGTTGCCAAGATCACCGAGAAAAATTTAAAGGATGTGCTTGAGGTCAGAAGAGCTCTGGATACACTTGCCGTCAGACTTGCCTGCAAACGGATGGACGATACTTACAAAAAGCAGCTTCGTGAAGCCTGTGATGAGTTTGCAAAGGTTGTCAAATGCAGTAATACCAAAGATATCACAGAGGCGGATGTCCGTTTTCATGATATTATCAACCAGTCTACCGGCAATGACAGACTGATCCAGCTTGTCAACAACCTTGCAGAGCAGATGTACCGTTATCGTCTGGAATATATCAAGGATGCGGCTTATCACAAACGGCTGGTGGATGAGCATGAAGAAATTTACAATGCCATCATGGAGCGGGATGAGGAGCGTGCTGCGAAAGCGGTTGTTGTGCATATTGACAATCAGGAGGCCTCTATACTGGAGCATCTCAATCTGGATGCATAGGATGCTTTCTCATGTTGTATAAATATGGAAAACATGTCAACACTCTTTATATCATGATATCAGGGTCAAAAGGTCAAAATACCTTTTGATCCTAACATCATATCATAATAGTATTAAAAACATAAAGGGTGAACAGACATGAAACATAATATTTTAAAACTCTCCGTATATGGTACAGTTTGCACGATTTATACAGCGGCTTTTTTATTTGGAGCCATGTACCCACAGTATGGAATCCCCAAAAACAGCATTGTCATAGAGGATACGCGTACAAAAGAACATGATGATGGTCGGAGGATTGTATACCGGAGCTATTTTGCAGAGAGGATAAAAGCGCTGTTAGAAGAGTGACGGTATTGATATTTGTGAGTGAAAATTTGAGACAAACAGGATATTTTATGACACATTGGTGTCTTTCGCAGAAAGACGGGAAATGACAATGAAAAAACAGGTAAAAATAAAAGTGACCGGAACGCAGGCCGGAACGGACGAAGTGATTACGACAGAAACCATGGGACATATGTTATATAAAGAACCGTATTATTATGTTTCCTATGAAGAGAATCTGGATGCTTCATCAGAAAAGAGCAGCAAGACGACACTGCGGTTTTGTGAGGATGAGCTTCGTGTTACCAGAAAAGGTGAGGTCAACAGTGCCCTGAAATTTCAAAATGAAAAAATACATAACAGTGTCTATATGACAGCGTACGGCAATTTTGAGGTTATGCTTGTGACAGACACTCTTTTTATTGAAAAAAAAGAAAAATCCGCAACGATTGCTGCGGATTATCGGATCGGTTTTAATACAATGCCTCCCACAAAGGGGAGGCTTGAAATTGTTATCACGGAAAGTGATATGGATCAATGGATATGATCTGTTGATCTGTTTTGCTGCGGTCTTATTTGACCTGACTGACACCTGCTTTGGCCTTGGCTTTTTCCCAGGTGGACTTCCAAAATCCTTTTTTCTCGGGTTCATTGCTTTTGGCACTCTTACGATAGCCACGTACTTCTGTGATATAAATACCACTGACTACGGCTTTTACTTCTTTTTTAACCGGAATTGCATCAAAGATTTTTTCATCAGCAACAAAGTTTGTAACTTGTGGACCGACTTTTGCTTTAACAATCGGGATCTTGGTCAAACGCATCAACTTGGGTGTCTGTGAAATTACCATTGGCGGAAGACCGGAATCTTTTAGTTTCAAGCGCTTTTTATCGATAATCAACATGGAGAGCGTCTGCTTGTTGGCCTCCATAGCCACTTCCTGCGCTTCCTGATTCTTTTTTGCTCTCTTGTAAAGCAATACAATTCCTACGGTCATTGCAATTAATATTAAAATAATTACAATAAGTACAATCCATCCTGTCGTACTCATGGAATACCTCCTGATTCATTATGTCCTAATCAAACAAAATCATTGTAACAAACTTTTGCACTCTGTTCAATAAATTTTCACATTTTTTAAACTTTCGTTCTGTTTACATAAACAAACCACTGTGATAAACTTAAACTATCGCAATTTACTTGTTCCGATATTCTGGAATAGGTTTAAAATCAATGAGGAGTAATTTTAATTATGATGAAAAGAAAACTTTTTTTTGCCGGATTACTGGTTACAATGGCCGCTTTCATGTTTGGATGCGGAAAGTCAGAAGACAAAAAGGCTGAAAGCATTGATGATATCAATCCGGATGAATATGTGACACTGGGAGATTATAAAAATCTTGAGGTCAATGTTGACCATTATGAAGTAATAGATGATGAAGTAAAGCAGTATGTAGATAAAGATCTTGAAACCTATGTTACCAATTATGATCTGTATGATTATACAGCAACAGACAAGCAGATTGTATCTGCCAATGACATCGTCAATATTGATTATGAAGGAAAAAAGGACGGTGTAGCATTTTCCGGCGGAACAGCTCAGGGTGCGCACTTAGAGATCGGTTCCGGCCGCTTCATTGATGGTTTTGAAGATGGACTGCTTGGAGCCAGTGTCGGGGATACCGTTGATCTGAATCTGACATTCCCGGAGGATTACGACAATGAGGAGCTTAAAGGACAGGAGGTCGTATTTACGGTTTCTATCAATTCCATTGATGAATCCCATATGCCGGATTACGACGAAGCTTTCTTTGCAGATCTTGGAATTGATAACGTGACCAATTATGATGAATATCTGGATTCTGCAAAAGAATACATCCAGAGTGCATGTGATCAGCAAAACAATACTGCGATTGAAACTGCCCTTTGGAATGTTGTCAAAAACGGCAGTGAGGTATCGGATATTCCCCAGATCCTTTTGGATGAGAAGCTTGAAGAGCTGGATGCTGATTTACAGGAATATGCAGACCAGTATGGTGTGGATACCGATACGATGATCGGATATATGGGTTATGATGCTGACTCATATGAAGAGATGAGACAGAGCACGGCCAAAGAAGAGGCCGAGAAAGATCTTATCTGCAGGGCAATAGCCAAAGCAGAAGGAATTACGAGCACAGATGATGATGTTAAAGCGGTCGCACAGGAAGAATATGAAAGCTACGGATTTACATCAGCAGCGGATATGATTGCATCAAAGAGTGACGAATATCTTCGCTCATATGTCAGATACAGAAGGATTATGGATCTGTTAAAAGAGACAGCAAACATTACGGAAAATGACAGTATTTCTTTCTTAGCCGATTATCTGGAATAAAATACCTGATGGGGATTATGAGGGAATACGGAAACGGAGAAACTTATGAATAAACGTATACTTTGTATACTTTTAAGTTGCATTATGACAGTTGGATCTGCGTTGTCCGTGTCAGCGGAGACTTCTTCCGATGTCAAAAAACAGCAGGAGCAGACACAGGAAGCACTCAATGAGCTGAATGACCGTGTGGACGATATTTCACAGCAGAGAGAGGCCGTTTCCAATGAGATTCAGGTGCTGGATACGGAATTGGTTGATATTCTGACCAGTATCAGCATTTGTGTTGATGAAATTGCAGCCAAAGAGGATCAGATTGCAGTTGTCAAGGAGGAGTTGGAGCAGGCTGAGGAGGATGCGGCAACCCAGTATGAAAATATGAAAACGCGTATCCGCTTTATGTATGAAAAAGGGGATAATGCCTACATTGCGGCTTTACTGGCAGCTGACAGCTGGTCGGACATGCTCAACAAGGCCTCTTATGCAGAGGAGCTGTATTCATATGACAGAGATCTGCTGACACAGTATGAGGATACCATTACCAAGGTTTCCGATTACAAGGAAGAGCTGGAGATTGAAGAGGCAGATCTGCTTACAAGTAAAAATGAGCTGAAGGAGCAGCAGGATTATCTGGAAAATATTATTGCTACCAAAAAACAGAGTGTAGCCAATTTTGATGATCAGTTAGCAAAGGCAACTGCTCAGGCAGCAACCTATAAAAACCAGCTGGAAGAACAAAACAAAAAGATTAAAGAGCTGGAAGCCAAGGAAGAAAAAGAACGCAGGGAAAAGGAAAAAGAGGAAGAGCAGGGAAAGACGACAGAGGTTGTTTTAGCTGCCGGAAGCAATGCTTCCAATCGTGCCGATTCATCGGCGGTTATCGAATCGGTTACAACAAGTTCCGAGGGAACCGCACTCGGAAGAGAGGCAGCGGCATATGGATGTCAGTTTATCGGCAATCCCTATGTATTTGGTGGTACAAGCCTGACCAACGGAACCGACTGCTCCGGATTTACACAGGGTGTGTATGCACATTTTGGCATACGTATTCCCAGAGATTCCACGAGCCAGAGATTTTGTGGTACCGGTGTTGATTATTCACAGGCGCAGCCCGGCGATCTGATCTGCTATGCAGGTCATGTGGCACTGTATATCGGAAATGGACAGATTGTGCATGCCAGCTCTGAGAGGACTGGTATCAAGATCAGCCCGGCAACGTATCGTACGATTTTGGCAGTGCGCAGAGTTGTGTCGTAGGCAGGAGGACTTTATAAGGAGCATAATGCTGAGGATTATAAAAAGACATTAAATGAATGATTTTAAAAGGTGACTGCATGTGAAGTGTGGTTGCCTTTTTTCTTTCAGAGAGTGGATCGGGTGGTGTATCAGATGGATTAAATTTGACCGGTCATTTATGGACTATCTGCACAGACTTTCGCATACAATGTAAAAAAGCTTTCTGAGGGGTAGCTGTGTGAAAGAATATATTGAAGAGAGAGCCATCAATGTCGCTAATTATATCATCGAGCATAATGCAACAGTGCGTCAGGCAGCAAAGGCATTTGGTATTTCGAAATCGACGGTACATAAGGATGTAACAGAACGATTGGAGTGCATCAATCCGTTTCTGGCAGGTGAAGCAAGAAAGGTTCTGGATGTTAACAAATCAGAGCGGCATATCCGTGGAGGAATGGCCACAAAAGAAAAATATACACACCATATGTGTATAACAGACAGATAAAAAAGAGCTTTGCATTGACGAAGGTTTCGTAGTGCAAAGCTCTTTTTGATGTTGAGATTTATCTGCGTTTTTTACCAAACTTGCTCTTGAACAGATCCTGCCATACAGCGGGATGGAAAAAGATCAAAAGAGGGAACAGCTCCAGTCGCCCAGCAAGCATATCGATGATAAATACATACTTGGACAGGTTACTGAAGAAACCAAAGTTTTCAGTCGGACCGACCATATTGAGACCCGGGCCGATGTTGTTGATGGTAGCGGTTACTGCTGTAAAGTTGGTGACCAGCTCATGTCCGTCAAATGATACGATCAAAAGAGATACCACAAACACGGTAATAAAGGTTATGAAATATACATTGATGGAACGGAGAACCTCGTGTTCAACAGGCTTGCCGTCCATCTTGATCTTTTTGATACTTTTTGGATGGATATAGGAATCCAATTCCTTGGCAACCGTTTTGAATAAGACAACAAAACGGGATACCTTAATGCCTCCACCGGTGCTGCCTGCACAGGCTCCGATAAACATGATCAGGACAAGAATCGTCTTGGAGGTCTGCGGCCACAGACTGAAATCGGTTGTAGAAAAACCGGTCGTGGTGATCAACGATCCAACCTGAAAAGCGGCATGCCGGAGTACCTCGGAAAAGCTTTCGTAGTAATTGCGGATATCAACACATATGATAGCGATGGATGCCAGAATGACCAAAAAGTAGCAACGGACCTCTTCCATGCTGATCGCCTTTTTAAACTGATGAAATAAGATCAGATAATAGGCATTGAAGTTGAGACCGAAAAGAATCATAAAAATAGTCACAACCCATTGAATATAAGGCGAATATCCACCAATACTTTCATTTTTGATGCCGAAACCACCGGTGCCGGCTGTGCCAAAGGAGGTGGCAAGTGAATCAAAGAGTGTCATACCGCCGCACAACAGGAGTATGCACTGGATAACTGTCAGGCCAAAATAAATCAGGTACAAAATACGGGCTGTGGATTTGATCTTGGGAACCAGCTTGCCAACGGACGGTCCGGGGCTTTCTGCCCGCATCAGGTTCATGTGGGATCCACCGGTCATCGGAATAACGGCTAACAGGAATACCAATACTCCCATACCGCCGATCCAGTGGGTAAAGCTTCTCCACATCAGGGAGCAATGACTCAATGCCTCAACGTCACTTAAGATGCTGGCGCCGGTCGTGGTAAAGCCGGATACCGTTTCAAACAGTGCATCAGTCAGAGACGGAATCTCGCCACTTGCCCAAAAGGGAATAGCTCCAAAGAAGGACATCACAGCCCAGCTTAATGTGGTTGTCACACATCCTTCTTTTAAATAGAAAACAAAGTCGCTCGGTTTTTTAAATGTCATTAAGAAACCGAGGATCATACATAAAAGAGCGGTCACAAGATAGTAAAATCCGACACTTTCCTGATATATCAGAGCAACCAGACATGGTAACAGCATCAGGATACCTTCTATTTTCAGGACCTGCCCTAAAATATAACGAATAATTGAACTATTCATAAAATTAGCCTCCGCTAACGTAATATATCACGGATATCGTGAAAACCGGTATGCGTCGTTACGACCATGACGGTATCGCCGACCTTGATGCAGTCATTACCACTGGGGATAATGATGTTGCCATCACGGTTGATAAAGGAGATCAACAGATTCTTTTTTAAAGGAAGATCTGCTAATGAAATATCCGTCACTTCCGATTTTTCATCGATACGGAATTCAATTGCCTCTGCACGGTGATCAAACAGATGGTACAGAGTCTCGATATTGCTGTCCATGGAATCTTTTTTTGCACGGACGTAGGCAATGATCGCTTCCGATGTAATATAACGGGGATAAATCAGACTTCCGAGATCCAGCTGGTCAATGACATTCTTGAAATTGATGTGATTGATCTTGGTGATGATCTTGGCATTGGAAACCTGTTTTGCATGCAGCGTCAGCATGATATTTTCTTCATCTATTCCGGTTAAAGGAACAAAGGACTCGACATATTCGATGCCTTCCTCGCTTAAAAGCTCTTCGTCGGTTCCGTCACCGTTGATAATAATTGCTTTGGGAAGCAGGATACTCAGCTCTTCACAGCGTTTGCGGTCGCTTTCGATAATTTTGACGTCAACACCCATGAGCAGAAGCTGGTTGGCAAGATAATAGGAAGCCTTGCCGCCGCCGATGATCATGGTATCCTTTACCTTGTGCGTGCTGACACCGATCTCCTGCATAAATTTGCGGGCAATCTTGCGTGTGGCAACAAAAGAAATAACGTCACCTTCCTGAATGGTAAAAGTACCGGAGGGAATGTGTACTTCTTTATCACGCTCAACTGCACAGATTAAAATATTGCAGGTGATATGCTTGTGCAGGTTCATTACGGTCAGACCGTTTAAGATGCTGTCCCTGGGAACCTTGTAATTGATCATCTCTGCCTGTCCGTGTGCAAAAGGATTGACCTCAAGTGCAGTCGGCATGGCTAAGATGCGGGATGCCTCTTTGGCAGCTTCGAGTTCAGGATTGATGATCATGGCAAGCCCGAGCTTGTCACGCAGATAACCGACCTCTTTGCTGTAATCCGGGGTGCGCACTCTGGCAATTGCCGCGCAGTCGGCAACACGTCTGGCGATCGTGCAGCAGAGCAGGTTGAGCTCATCGGATGGTGTAACCGCGATCAGTAAATCGGCAGCTTCAACACCGGCTTCCATCTGCACACTGTAGCTGGCACCGTTGCCGGTAATTCCCATGATATCGTATAGATTGGTGGCTGCCTGTACCTTGACAGAGTTGGTATCAATCAAGGTAATATCATGCCCCTCCTGAGATAACTGTTCAATCAGGGCAGAGCCGACCTTGCCATATCCGACAATAATAATATTTAAGCCCTTGGGAGCCTTATTTTTATTTTGGAACATATCTGAAAACCTCCATATAGAAAAACTATAGCATTTTTTATACAAAAAGTCATCTGCATTGTGGTTTAGAATTCGTACAGATTTGGGACTGGAATAAAAAGGAAATGTTATCTGAACGGAAATTTGTTTTGACTTTAAAAAGTGCTGTACTTATAATGAAGATACACACAAAAATACCTAGGAGGAATGAAATGAGTCAGGAACTGGTCATTGTTTTGGATTTTGGCGGACAGTACAATCAGCTCGTCGCCAGAAGAGTGCGTGAATGTAATGTTTACTGTGAAATTTATTCTTACAGAACCGATATTCAAAAGATCAAAGATATGAATCCCAAGGGGATTATTTTAACCGGAGGTCCCAACAGCTGTTATGAAGAGGGTGCTCCGACATATAGTAAGGAATTGTTTGAAATGGGCATCCCCGTTCTGGGGCTGTGCTATGGCGCACAGCTGATGCAGCATATTCTGGGCGGTGAGGTAAAAAGAGCCGACAATAGAGAGTATGGAAAAACAGAGATTACCGTGGATATAACATCCGGTCTGTTTACCAATGTGCCTGAGCATACACTGTGCTGGATGAGCCATTTTGATTATATTTCCAAAATGGGAGCAGGCTTTCGTTCCGTTGCGCATACCGACAACTGTCCGGTAGCGGCATATGAGGATACAGACAGAAAGCTGTACGGTATCCAGTTCCATCCGGAAGTATTGCATACGCCGGAAGGAACGAAGATGATTTACAATTTTGTCCGCAATATCTGTGGCTGCTGTGGCGACTGGCGGATGGATTCCTTTGTTGAAAAGACAATCGCCGACATCCGTGAAAAGGTCGGAGACGGAAAAGTGCTTCTTGCTTTGTCGGGCGGTGTGGATTCATCGGTGGCAGCAGGATTGCTTTCAAGAGCCATCGGCAAACAGCTGACCTGCGTATTTGTAGACCATGGTCTTCTCCGTAAAAACGAGGGCGATGAGGTAGAGCAGGTATTTGGTGAAGGCGGACAGTTTGACCTGAACTTTGTCCGTGTCAATGCTCAGGAGCGCTACTATGCAAAGCTTGCCGGAGTTGAAGAGCCGGAGAAAAAGCGTAAGATCATTGGTGAAGAATTTATCCGTGTATTTGAAGAAGAAGCAAAGAAGATCGGCGCTGTCGATTTCCTTGCACAGGGCACCATCTATCCAGATGTGGTTGAATCCGGTCTTGGCGGAGAATCCGCTGTGATCAAATCACATCACAATGTAGGAGGCCTTCCCGATTACGTTGATTTTAAAGAAATTATTGAACCTTTGAGACTTTTATTTAAGGATGAGGTCCGCAAAGCCGGCCTGGAGCTTGGTATTCCGGAAAAACTGGTATTCCGCCAGCCCTTCCCCGGTCCGGGACTTGGCATCCGTATCATCGGCGAAGTAACAGCCGAAAAAGTGCGGATCGTGCAGGATGCCGATTATATCTACCGTGAAGAAGTGGACAATGCAATCGAAGCATACAAAAAGGAACACGGAGAAGAACCTTCCTGGACACCGAACCAGTACTTTGCCGCCCTTACCAATATGCGGTCCGTTGGTGTCATGGGTGATGAACGTACCTATGATTATGCGGTTGCCGTCCGTGCGGTCAAGACGATTGACTTTATGACAGCGGAGGCGGCGCAGATCCCGTTTGATGTGTTGCAGACGGTGATGAGCAGGATTATTAATGAGGTTCGTGGGGTGAACAGAGTCATGGTGGATGTGACTTCGAAGCCGCCGGGGACGATTGAGTT
>Ga0129312_1000059_pt1 | contig 115443 bp, 113 predicted proteins | sample O827metagenome_FD_94434 | JGI IMG/M metagenome (GOLD analysis project Ga0129312, IMG submission 94434) | Orangutan group fecal microbial communities from Wisconsin, USA - O827 metagenome | ecosystem: Host-associated > Mammals > Digestive system > Large intestine > Fecal | place: USA: Wisconsin... | reverse complement strand
TTGAAAGGAGCATAAGAAATTGGAGAATTTCTAATTTCTTATGCTCTGTTTTTGCGTAAAAATGCAATTTATTACAGCAAAAGCGCAAGTTGTTACAGATTGGTTGTTTTTTTGTCAGAAATTAGTAGAATGAAGCCGATAAGGTGAGGGGATAAGTAAAAAGTATAAATTTTATCGAAAGCAGTGTAAATTGTTCGGTTATAGAATTGATTATGTTTCCAATGAACAGGAAAAAGGACTGGACAGGAAGTTTTGGAAAACTCGAAAAAATACATAATAAAGACTATATTGAAATCAAGAGGAATTTTGAAGCGGGAACAAATAAAAAAGTGTTTCTGCTTAGTGATATGTGTGATATGGAACAAACGGTTGATACATTAATAAATGCATTAAGTGAGGACTAATAAGTTGAAAAAAGTATTTGCTAATTCCAATAATGTTATTAATAATTCGGCGTATATAATCAATAAAGCATTTTTAATTCAAAAGAGCATATTAATATTTTGTATAATTAGTAGTGTTGTTACAATTAGTATTAATTTGCTTAAGCTTTATTTGGTACCTACGATATTAGAATGTATAAATGCTCACGAACCTAAGATATTCATAGCTATTATTACTGTTTTTGTTGTACTATGGATGTTATTGGATTCAATACAAACATATATAAATGCAAACGTCATATTTGGAAGAATTGAACTTAGGAGTTATTTTACTTTTAAAATACACACAAAATTAGCGACAACATCATTTCCAAATACTGAAAAACAAGATTTTTTGAATAAATTAGACAGAGCCAGTACTACCGTGTCGGGAAATGATGGCGCCATATCGGATATATGGAACATTTATTCTGTTATTTTACAGAGCGTGATTGGACTAATTATTTACATGCTATTGATTTGCAATGTTGATGTATGGTTGGTGGGTATTACAACAGTTACATCGATTATTGGTTATATGTGTAGAAAAAGGGCAGATAAATGGTTATATAATAATAGAGAGGAGGAGGCAGAGTATTCGCGGAAAATAGCTTATATCAACGGAATAGCACAGAAAACATCCATTGCAAAAGATATTCGAGTGTTTGACATGAAAAAGTGGTTGGATTGTATTCTAAAAAATGATTTTACGATGTATGAAAAATTTTTAAAAAATAAGGAAGAGCAATTTTGGTTTTCTGATATGGTAAAGATGGTTTTAACATTGTTAAGAAATAGTATTGCATACATATATATTATAATGTTTATGACAAAAAACAATCTACCCGTATCATATTTCCTATTATATTTTAATGCAATAAATGGATTTGACATTTGGATTGACGGGTTATTATCATCAATATCAAAACTGAATGAATATAGTAATCAAATATGGTATATTAGGGAATTCTTACATTACAAAGAAGACTTTCTATTTGAAGGAGGGAAATCTATAAAAAAAAGTGATACATACAGAATTCAATTAAAGAATGTATGTTATACATACCCAAATTCTGATAAGGAGTGTATTCACAATTTGAATCTGGACATATCCCCCAAAGAGAAATTAGCAATTGTTGGATTAAATGGTGCAGGTAAAACAACTTTGGTTAAGTTAATCTGTGGTTTGATAGAGCCGAGTAGTGGTGAAATATTATTAAATGAGAATAATATTAAGATATATAATAGAAGTGAATATTATCGGCTTTTTTCCAGTGTTTTTCAGAAAAGTTCCATATTGGCAGGAACAATAGCATGTAATATAGCACAAACATCAGAGAATATTGATATGGATAAAGTACAGGATTGCTTAAAAAAAGCAGGATTGTATGAAAAAATAAATAGCCTTCCAAATCAATCAGCTACGAAAATTGGAAAAGAGGTTTATGATGATGCTATTGAATTGTCTGGAGGAGAAATGCAACGGTTGCTATTGGCAAGGGCATTGTATAAAGATGGTTCTATTCTTATTTTGGATGAGCCGACTGCTGCATTGGACCCTATAGCGGAAGCTGGCATTTATGAAAAATACGATGAAATATCCAAGGATAAAACTGCAATTTATATATCACATCGATTAGCTTCAACGAAATTCTGCGATAGAATTATATTGTTAAATGAGGGTACGATTATAGAAGAGGGCACCCATGAAGAACTAATGGAAGCCAAGGGTAAGTATTTCGAATTGTTTAATGTGCAAAGCAAATATTATAAAGATGAGGAATGATGTTATGAAGGAAAATAACTTTTTACATGCATTAGTAATAAATTTCAAAAGTATAAAATTGTTATTTACTAAATATCCAAAAGTTTTTTTGGCGTATGGAGTTAATTCTTTATTTAATACACTGACACCTTATGTCTATTTATATTTATGTGCAAGATTAATAAATGAGTTGGTAATATTTAATATGGCTATGATTTGGAAAATGGTTGTTTTAACATTAATAGTAAATGTTGTTTTTGGAATGCTGGGGATTATATTGAACCACACTGAGACATATTATAATTCTGTTTTTATGTTGGATAAGGAAACTATATTTACGAATAAATTATTATCCTTAAAGTATAAGGATTTGGATTCTTCTTCCACATATGATTTATTAGCTCAAATACATATGAATGAGCAGTATGCCGGTTATGGACTTACAAAAAGTGTTGATATTTTAAAAAAAATGATATCTATAATTGCAAGTATTGGAGGGGCATTAATACTATGCTTTTCACTTTTTACATCAAAAGTTACTAATGATAAATATCAATATTTGAATAACTCATTTTTTAGTATTGCAATCATAGTTGCAATGTTTATAGTTTCAATTCTATCACCTATGATATCAAATAAAGCAAAAGCATATTGGGCAAGCAAAGTGGGACAAGCTACTTTAACCAATAGATTATATTCTTTTTACGGATTTTTGGCATATGATCAATCTAGATCACTTGACATACGATTGTATAATCAAAATGCAATGTGCGAAAAAGGATATCATGAGTTTAATGCATTTAAGCCCGGTGGTGAAGTTGCTAATTGCGCAAAAGGATATATGGGTATTGGGCTTTCTTTGTCTGTTGCGTTGTCTTACATCATTACATGGCTGGTTTATGTGTATGTCTGCATGAAAGCATGGGCAGGAGCATTTGAAATTGGATTTACAGCGCAGTATTTGGGCGCATTGATATCTATGTCAAGCGGTGTGTCTGGCTTATTGGCTGTTTATGGAGATATAAAGACCAACGCAATTTTTTTGGAGACTACATTTAAATTCTTGGAACTTCCTGAAAATATTGTGGGAGGAAAAATTCTTGAAGCAAATGCAGTAGAGGATTATAGGATAGAGTTTAAGAAAGTATATTTTAAATACCCAAATGCTTCGGAGTGGGCGGTGAACGATATTAGCTGCATTATAGAAAAAGGCAAGCATATCGCTATTGTAGGTGAAAACGGAAGTGGTAAGACTACATTTGTAAAGTTATTGTGTAGATTATATGAACCTGATAAAGGCGAGATATTATTAAATGGAGTAAATATAAAAGAATATAGTTTTGAATCATATATAAAAACTATTTCAGCGGTATTTCAAGATTATAGTCTTATTTCTCAGCCTATAAAAAATAATGTATCCGTATCCAAAAATGTTGATTTTTTAAAGGCGTGGAAAAGTGTTGAGATGGCAGATGTAAAAGAATATATTGATGGTTTACCAAATAAAATGGATACTTTTCTGTTTAAGGATTATGCAGAGGATGGAGTTAATTTATCCGGCGGGGAGGAACAAAAAATAGCTATAGCCAGAGCAATTTATAAAGATTCACCTCTTGTAATACTTGATGAACCTACAGCTGCACTTGATCCTATTTCGGAAAGCAATATATATGCCAATTTAAGTAAAATTGAAAGCTCCAAAACAATGATTTTTATTTCACATAGATTATCGTCATGTGTTTTTTGCAACACAATATTTGTTTTTGAACAAGGGCAAATTGTTCAAAGCGGGAAGCATAGTATATTGGTAAGTACTCCGGGAAAATATCAGGAATTATGGAACGCTCAGGCAAAGTATTATGAATAAATTGGTGAGGTTAACACAATGTGTAAAGTTTTATATATGGTATTTGAAAGGGAATGCTTGATAAATCAAACTATATACTCCATTTTATCTTTGCTTGATGAAGTAAGGGAGCAAGATAATTTAATAATAACAATTTTAACAAATTTTAGTAAAGAAAAATTTGAAAATATTTTATTTTTAAAAAATCTTCGTATTGATATAATTGACGATGCGGAATTAGACACTTGGAAACAAAACGGATATATATATAATGTAAAGATATTTGGTATAATGTATTACTTTGAAAAATATAGAGAAAATGTTTTGTTTATTGACTCTGATACAATAGTAATGAAAGAACCAGATATGATTTATCGTGAAATCAGTAAAAATAAATGTTTTCTGAATTGTAAATATATGAAATTGAAAGAATATTTTGATTTACAATATGTTGCAGATAAAAGAAGGAAAATAGATTTGAATGAGCTGAACAAAGCGATTCGGTTTTATAATAGTTTTAAGAATTCTCAATATATAATGAATAATAGAAAATATGAAATAAGTCCAGAATTTTGTTATTATAATTCCGGTGTAATTGGCTTGGCTTATGAAAATCGATATATTTTGAACGAGGTATATGATCTTTGTAATATTCTTTGGAATGAATATCAGTTTGTAATGAGTGAAGAATTTGCATATAGCTATATATTAACAAAAGAAAAAAAACAAATATGTGAAACGAAAGACTTATTGATTCATTATTATAGTTTTAAATGGATAAGATTTTTGGCGGCTATGGTACAAAATGTTTATATAGGAAATGACGAGGAAATAGCTAAACAGTTTATAAAGACTTTAAAGATAAAAGACAACTTGTCATTGGAATTGAAAAAAAACGAAATTCCATATTTAGTTGCTTTCATAAGAAAGCGTGTTGGCATGAAAGAGGGGCATTTGGGATATATTGATATGCCTAATGATATAAGTGCTTTTCGAGCATTTAGAAAATTTCAGACTATATTCTCGGACTATAGCGAAGTAGATATAGTAAATATATATTATTACTTGCAGTCACTTTGCGGATAAATTAATCCATATATTTTATGATTTTAAGGTGTTGTTAAAGGAGAAAAAATGGCTACGAAATTACCGCTTGTAATGCCACCGAGCGCAACTTATCAAGGAGCAGCGTTTATATTAGGTATTATTTTAGCAACTCCTAATATTGCAAATGAATATTACAATAATTATATAGATTTAGTGTGTAATAATACAGAGCAAATGAATGAACTGGAGTTGGAATTCGCAAGAGTTACTTGGGAAGATTTTAGATTGAATGGAATTGCAGAGATGAATTTATTTCATTTAAAAAATATTGAGAGAGATAAATTTATAGGTTTTATAAATGAAAGAATTGATCAAAATAATTATATTCTTTTGTATGAGATTGACGAGTATTATTTATCTTATTCAGAATATTATCACAAGGACCATTTTATTCATGATACATATATATATGGTTATGATGCGGATTCATTTTATATTATGGCATATAAGGAAAAGAAGCTTACAATGCAAGAAGTTGCTAAGGATGAAATAGTTGAGGGTATCTATAGTTATTATAATTTTGGTCATGATGAATCATTTTGTACTTTTAGACCATGCCATTCAGTTGCTAAAGCTATAGATACTAATAAAATAATCAGTTCTATTAAGGAATATCTGGGTAGTAAAAAAGAAAGGTGTGATGAAAAAGTGTATGGATTGGAAACATATGGTGTTATACAAAAATGTATTTTAAATATTTATAAAAATAGTAAGGATGACGTATGTGAAGAATTAGATATTAGAGTCATGCGATTATTGTGGGAACATAAAAAAGTGTTAAATGACCATATACAAAAATTGCAAGAATATATCAAGACCAATAATAAAATAACAGAGAAATTTGTTGATTTGGAAAATATTTCGCACGATATTTTCTTGATGGCAATAAAATATAATTTAACCCATAGAAAAAGGATTTTGAAAACAATTATAGAGGCACTTGATATTTTGAAAGATAGAGAAAAAGAGTATCTTTTGCAAGTTGTTCAGACTTATAATAATACATTGGCGCATGACGTGTAATTTATGACAGTACTGGCCGCAATTCGGGGACTCGAAAAAATCGAAATGGTTAAGAGGCAGGATGATATTATGAAGATAACAGTGCTTGGATGCGGAAGATGGGGCTCATTCATTACTTGGTATTTAGATAGTATAGGAAACCAAGTAACGCTTTATGGAAGAAAAGAATCGAAGCATATGCAGCAGTTCTTGTACGAAAGAAAAAATGACGTTTTACAATTTGATATTGTCAATATTAAGGACGTTGATTACATTGTGAATCCAGTTGACAGTGCTTATATATTGTATAAGATAATCATAATTTTGATGTTTAAGTATAGATTGGATATTAAAGGAAATGATATAGTCAAGTACAGCAATATGAAGTCTTTTTTAGATGAATTAATTTATTCTAAGGAAAAGAGTATCAGCAGTAAGGAGTGTTAATCTAAATTGCAGAAAAGAAAGGCTCTACCTATTATACAACCACCTATAGAAACCTATCAGGGCAGCTCGTTTATTTTAGCTATATTACTGGCACATGAAAATACTGAGAGTGATTATTATAATTACCGGGCTACGCTTATAGAGTTTATGAGGGAAAGAATAGATCAGGATAATTATCTTATTTTTTACAGGATAGATGAATATTTTTTAGGACATTTAGGCTGAATCGTATAATAAACATACAAATCAATTTAGAGCAAATTAAAAAGGAGTACAAAAATTATTTTCAAGCAATTCCTTCCGGAAAAGCTTCGGAGGGAAGAGGCTATGGTATTGACATATATGATGTTTTGATTCGATGTGTAAAAGTTTTGCAGGAAAGGGAGGAGATAGAGATTATAAGCATTGACCTTGATGACGAAGGAACGCATAAAGAGGCTTGGTGAAGAGTTTCACATTAAAAGCGAAATATGTGATTCGATTGAGGAATTAGAGCATATTGCCAATACGGTGTTTATGCTTATGATTAAATTTTACATGAATCGCGACAGGAATTTGTTGGGAAGAGTAATTGGATATATGAATAGAATGAGGGAGAGAGAGACAGAAGCTTTATTTTATTCGGTGGGAGAAAGTTTTTGAAGCTTAATGGCTGCATATTTTACATGAAGGCAGAATATAATGGGGTAGATAGCTTAATAAGCTATCTACCCTTTTTGAGTTGGACTCTAAGGTGATTTGACGGAGGACAAGATATTGAGCGGGTTTGATATGTATGGGGAAATGGATGTGTCAACGGAAGATGATATGTATTTTTTGAGATTTTTTTCGGAATACAATGATTTGGCAGAGCGGTTTCCGGAATTAATGTATGAAAATCCAAATTCTGAAAACATGCAGAGTTTCAGAAAATGCTTTGATTTAAAATTCATAAGCAACAAAAAAGATGATATGCGTGTAATTACTGACTTGAAGAAACAGGCAGTTGAGCTTATGTCGTTTACCGGAAAGGAACTGGGTGCTAAGAAATACGATGAGCTTAATGTGGCAGAAATAGTGTCCACGGCAAAGAGGGAGGGCTATGCACTAAATTGCAGATATCGAACCTATATATTTACCACAATGGCGCTCTCGGTAGGATTAAAGGCGCGAATGGTTTCATGTATGTCAATGGATATGAGATATAATGATTGCCATTGGGTCACTGAGATTTATTCGGATACTTACGGGAAATGGATAGTAGTTGATGTGCCGCTGGATTTTTTCTATTTTGACCGGAGGGGTATTCCACTGAATCTTTTGGAAATGCGTAATAGAATCATATCAGGAAAGCCCATAAAAATGCTTTCCACAAACAAGGAGCATATTGAGTTTACGCAGCAATATTGGAAAAAGAATATATTTCGTTTTAAATTTCCGGCAAGGAATGAATATAATGCATTGGCTGCAAAGGAGCAGCAATTTTATGTCCTGAATCCAAGCGGATTTTGCATGTCAAATAAGCAGGTGATAGCGAACGGACATAGTATAGGGTATAAGTATTATTATAATTGCAGAGGAATATGGGGGGATTAGTCAGAATGCTTAAGGTATCCAAATACACATTTGTATGTAGAAATAAAAGTGGGGAGCTGTTGTTTTATAATACGCTGGAGGGAGTAAACAGCTTTTGTAAGCTATCTCAGGATAATTTTGATGAAGGCTTTGTCGAGAGCTTAGATGTAAAATATATTAATGAGGCATATTACGGTTCATTACGGGAAAAGGGAATTTTGATTGAGGAAGGTACAGATGAAAGGCGTAAATTGTATCATCAGATGATAAAAACCTTAAATCCCAACAAGCTGGTTTTATTTATTAATCCTACGGAACAATGTAATTTCAGATGTAAGTATTGTTATGAAAGTCATTCAAGGGGTGAAATGAGTGAAGATACGCAGAACAACATAATTAAGTTTGTTCGGGAGAATATACATAATTTTGCAGGCCTGCATGTAGAATGGTTTGGCGGAGAGCCGTTATTGGCATTGGATTGTATCAGAAGGCTGTCATTGGAATTTCAAAGAATATGCAGATTCAATAAAAGAAAATATGATGCCAGTATGACTACGAATGGTTATCTGTTGACAAAAGAGGTGTTTGAGGAATTGCTGGAATACAATGTCAAGCAATATCAGATTACCATAGATGGGGTAGAAGAAGACCATGATATGTTCCGGGTGCTGTGTGGAGGAGCAGGAACCTTTAGCACAATTTTAGAGAATATTCAGGAAATAAAAAAGCTGAAGAGGAGGGATTTTTCAATTATCCTACGCTCAAATGTCTCGGTAAAAAATTTCGAGAGTATTGATGATTTCCTTAAGCTGTTGGAGAAATTATCGTGGCAGGATAATCGAATTCGGATAGGTATTTTTAAGGTTGGCAACTGGCTTGATAAAGCACAGACTGAGATTGTTGATGAGATTATTGAGGATACTTCTGATATGAGAAGAATTTATAAGGCGATTCTTGAATCAGAGTATAACATACGGCTCAGCGACCTTTTCCTGAATCCCGGAAGCGGAGTCTGCTATGCCGGAAAGCTGAATAACTTTTTAATCTGTGCTGATGGCTCCTTGCATAAATGCACGGTTACCTTTGAAGATAAGGATTCCGTAGTGGGTAAAATACAGAACGGCAGGCTGGAATGTAATGAGAAGTTCTATGAAATGATTAGTGATTTTAATAAATGTGATAAGGTGTTTGAATGCTTTAATGCGCCTGTTTGCATGGGTGAGCCATGTCCGGTAAAGGGGGAGGGAGGAAGCAGCTGCTCTTATTTTAAGGACACGCTTGACATAGTACTGCAAATATTTGATAAAATGGGTAAATTCGACTTATTGGAGGTTTGACATGAATGAAGCTGTACAGGAAAGAGTGCTTAAGACTTTAGATGAGGTTGGAATCTTTGTGGATAACACGGAAGAGGATAATGATTTGACAAATTACATAGAGGATTCAATACAATTTATGTCCTTTGTAGTAAAGCTGGAAGAGGAATTTGAGATAGAATTCCCAAATGAGTTGTTAATATTCGATAATTTCAAAACACTGGATAGTATTGAGAATATGATACAACAATTAGTTGTTGGATAACATAAGGTGCTTTATGTTATATTATAAATTATCAATAGAAGGGGGAAACATAAATGGAAGAAATTAAGAAATTAGTAAAGCCGACAGACAGTACAGACAGTGATAAAGTAAAGCTCTATTCAACAGAAGGCAATTCCTGTTCAAATGCGCCCTATTCAGCAAATTGCTCCTGCTAAATGATTTGCAATAATACTTATTTAGTATAGATAAAAGCAATGTAAAGCACCTTACATTGCTAAATTAAATGTTTAAGGAGATACGCAGCAGTGGTGAACAATACGTGTTTTTTAATAAGGGAGGCATGGAACAGATCCAGATCCTATCTTATGGTGGTCATTATCAAAAATGTAATGGAAGCAGCAATTCCATTGATTAACATAGGAGGAATAGGCATTGTTGTAAAATCCATTCTTGAAATGGAGGGATATAATGCAGCTCTGAGAAAGATACTTTTTTTTGTAGGGTTAAATTTACTGATAGCTGTAATAAACAATGTGCTTTCAGTGGTAGAAAATAACGCAATGAGAAAATCAACCAATGTCTTACAGTTTGGATATATGGAGGACTGTGTGAATATAGATTATCACTTCGTACAGGACAAAACATTATTGAATCTTAAGCCTAAGTCGATGGGCGCACGTCCGGAATTCTTTTTAAATTTATGGGGTAAATGTATTAACGGTTTTGCTGAAATAGCAGGTGTGGTTGCTTTAATCGCCATAACCAGCCCTGTGTTTATATTTCTTATAGTCATTCTTTCGTTGATGATTATAGAAATGAACATATTCATGGATAAAAAAGAATTTCATTATAATCAGGAAAAGGTAGAGGATGACAGAAAGCTTGATTACCTGTATGATGTGATGACTAATTATAAATATGCGAAAGAAATCAGAATGAATAAGGCGGTTCAACTGATAGAAAGCAAGTATGATACTGTTTTAAAAAAGCAGCTGCAGACTTTGAAAATGCTTATTCGCGAAAAAATCGGAGTAGAGTGCCTAAGTAATGCAGTGACCCTTATTCAGCTGTTTACGGTATATGCCTATTTTACATATCAGGTTTACGCGGGAAATATTGATTTGGCTGAGTATACAGTCATGGTTTCCTCAGTAACATTGTTTGCAACAGCCTTAGTATCCTTGTTTACAAATGTCGGAAAAGCAACTACCAATTTTAAAGCCATAGATTTTTTGAAAGAATATGAGCAGGTGGTGAAGGAAAACAGTACAAACAGGGCTAGCAACGAACTACAGTATCCTGACGTGGATTTGGCAACCGGAATAATTCGTTTTGATAATGTGTCCTTCAAATATCCGGGAGCGGATAGAAATACACTGAGCAATATTTGCTTAGATATTCAGCCCGGAAAAAAGACGGCCTTGGTTGGGCTGAACGGTGCGGGAAAGAGTACCCTGATAATGCTTTTGCTTCGTCTTTATCAGCCTACGGAGGGGACAATTTACATAAATGATGTAGATATATCAACGATTCCTTTTAAGCAATACATTGCACAATTCAGTGTGGTTTTGCAGGATTTTGCTCTGTTTGCATATAGTCTGAAGGAAAATATTGTGTTTAATGAAGAATACGACGAAGAGAAAATTGAAAAATGCTTGGAGAGGAGTGGCTTATTTGAGAGAGTGGGAACATTGCCTGAGGGAATGGAGACCTCTTTATTCAAGGAGCTGGATACAAATGGGGTTGAGTTATCGGGAGGAGAAGGGCAGAAGGTTGCACTTGCAAGGGCCTTGTATAAAAATGGCAGTATTGTAATTATGGATGAACCTACCAGCGCATTTGACCCGTTAGCGGAATATGATTTTTTCAAGAGGCTGGAGGAGTTATCGGAGGGTAAGACTACCTTATTTGTGTCGCACAGATTATCCTCCACAGTGTTTTGCGATGATATAGTGGTATTGAAGGACGGCTGTATTGTGGAGGAGGGAACCCATGATACACTGATGGCTAATAACAGTACCTACAGAGAATTGTTTGATATGCAGGCAAAATACTATGAGAAAGGAACATTTGATGAATAAAAAACAGAATATATTTACAGGTTTTGCAATAATCAGGCTGATAGGCCAGAGAGAGCGTATGTATATTCCCATTTCGCTTCTAAAAATCAGCACACAATCTGCAATGACGTGGTTAATGGTATGGTTTCCAAAACTATTTATTGAATTTTTATCTGATGGACAGTCGGACTATGTCGTACTGCTTAAAAGTATTTTGGTGTATATAGGATTATTAGGAATTGTATATCTGGTTAGAACTATATCCGCCTCCTATGAGAGAACTGTGACAAATCGTTTCGCAAAAGCCATGAGAAAAGAAATCGGTTCTGTTACCATGAAACAGCCCTTTTGGGTGATTGAATCATCGGAATATAGAGAAAAGCTAAGTATGGCGAGCAATATTGGCAATATTCTGGGTGCGGTGGATATATTGGAGTCAATCATAGAGGGGGTTGTGACCTCCTTAGGACTTGCAGCCTTGCTTGCTCAGTATGATTGGAAATTCTGTATTCTTGTTATGATAACATTATCGGTAAAGGTATTATTTGTTAGAATAACCGTAAGGTATACTCAGAGAAGAAGGATTCTCTATGCACAGAATGACAAGGTGGGCAATTATCTGACATCAATAGCATACAACAATCCGGGGGCGGCAAAGGAAATTCGTGTAAATAATCTGGCAGACTGGTTCCTGATAAAGATTAAAGAGTACAGGAATGAAATGTTAGCTTACCAGTACAGGGATTTTAAGGTATATGCCATGTTTGATATTGTATCGGCGGCTATTATGGCAGGTCAGACGCTGGTGGTATTGATATCCTTAGCTGGCAGGGCAATCGCAGGAGACATTAGTATTGCTGATTTTACAATGTATTTTTCAGCAATTACAACAGTCACCACAACCCTGTCCGGTGTAGTAAGTAAATTTGGCGATTATAGTCGTCAAAAACTGGATTATACTGACTTTACGGAGTTGTATAAGTCGTTGGAGGGTAATGCCTGTTTAAGCGGGAAAAAGATTACTCCGGCATCTAATGAAATATGCTTTGAGAATGTTTCCTTTATGTATCCCAATACTGACAGATATGTGTTGCACGATATTAATGTTACAATACCGCAAGGAGAAAAGCTGTCTATTGTGGGCTTAAACGGTGTCGGAAAATCTACCCTTGTCAAGCTGTTATGCAAGTTTTATAAACCTTCCTCAGGCAGGATTACAGTGGGAGGGGTAGACATTTGGGATATAGATAATTGTGAATATTATAAATTAATCGGCGCAGTTTTTCAGGATTATGTGAACTTTGCATTTTCCATAAAGGAAAATATCATTTTGGGCAATGCCAGTAAAAATTTGCAGGCAACCCTTAAATTACTTGATTTTAAATCGGTAATTGACAGAATGCCCAAACAGCTCGATACATCAATGTCGAGAGCTTTTGATTCTGAAGGGGTCAATTTGTCGGGAGGTGAAGAGCAGAAGGTTGCGATTCTTCGTTCTTTATATAAGGGTTCACCCATTACTCTGTTAGATGAGCCTACAAGGGCACTGGATGCCCGAACCGAAGCAGAAATGTATGAGAATTTTTTCCGTATGATGAAGGGCAAAACGGCGATTTATATTTCTCACAGATTGGCTTCCTCCAAGGTCGCAGACAATATTCTTGTGCTGGTAGATGGAAAGGTAGATGACTACGGCACGCATAATCAGCTGATGAAAAATAATGGAATTTATGCAGAAATGTATCGTAAGCAAAGTGAGGCGTATAGTGGGTAAAAGGGTTGCGATTATTGACAGTGGGGTATATACCGCCCATCCGGCATTTGCCGGAAAAAAAATAACAGGCCTAAGCTTATTTGTGGATAGTCAGGGGCATGCTTTTACAGAGGACGGTTTTGAAGATGAAATCGGGCATGGCACGGCAGTGTTTTATATAATAGACCGATTTTCCCAAAATGTTGAAATTACAAATATAAAAATCTACAAGGATAGAGACCAAATAAGCCAAGAGTCGTTTGAGATTATTTTGGAGTATATTTTACACAATATGCAGTTTGATATTATTAATATCAGCTTGGGAATAGTAAGATGTGGGTGTACCTTAAGGCTTAGGCGCATTTGCAGTGAATTTAAGCGAAGGGGTACTATCATTATTTCGGCATTTGATAACGATGGTGCTGTGTCCGTGCCGGCAGCATTAGAAAACGTTATCGGGATTGACGGCTGTGTTTATTCTAAGGCAATGAAGGCTGATTATACGAGGGTGCGTGTTGAAGAAAAAGAGATTTCAACGATTGATTTTGAACCTGCTGAAGCACACATGGAGCATCAAAACAGTATTGTAGATGTTGTGGGAAAATTAAAATACATTAAGGTGGCATGGAGAAATCCCGATTATATTTTAGTGCAGGGAAACAGCTTTTTGGCTGCGAATTTTACGGCACTGGCAGCAGGGATTGATTATACAGATTCGGAGGACTTGCTTAACAAGATTTGTTCGGAAGAATTATTGCTTGGAGAAGCTAAGAAAAATGATATGCCCTTTGCAATAAAGGAGGCAGCTGTTTTCCCATTTAACAAGGAAATACATGCTATTGCCAGATTTGAAGAGCTGCTGATTTGTAAAATAGCGGATTACTACACAATACGGGTTATGGGAAATGTGGGTATAAGGGTAGGAGAGCTGGTGCCTGCAAGCCGTTCAGACAAAATACTGAAGGATATAAAGCATATTGAATGGGATAAATTTGACACCCTCATAATAGGACATACGGACGAATGTAGCAATATTACAGGTGTTGATTATAAGGGGTGGCTGATAGAAGAAGCAACTGCGCGCGGCAAAAATATATATTTGTTTGATGACATTGGCAGTAACCATAGGACATATTATCCTAGGGTATGTGAAGATATGCTGCAAAAAAGATTTGGAAAGCTATATAAGATTGATAAGCCGGTGTTGACTGTGGCAGGAACAAATTCAAAGCAGGGTAAATATACATTGCAGCTGGAGTTGAGAAAGCGATTTATGGAATTAGGCTATAAAGTAGGACAGATAGGTACTGAACCCACGGCACCCTTGTTTGGAATGGACGAGGTATTTCCCTGTGGTTATAACGGTACCGTTAAGCTTAACCCTGAACAGACCTTTGTTTATGTGAATCAGATGCTACATAACATTACTGAGAAGAACCCGGATATAATCATTGCAGGGGCACAGACTGCTTTGTTGGGGTATAACGATAACAATGTTTATGAAATACCGCTATATCACAGAATATTCTTTGAAGCGCTCAAGCCAGACGCTGTTATTATGTGTATCAATGCGTATGATGACAGAGAATATGTAATTCGTTCAATAAAAACGGCAGAGGGGTTATCCGGCGGAAGGGTCATAGCCTTAGTCTGTTTTCCGGTTGAAAATAGGAACCGCTGGCAGCCCGGAGCGAAATTGCGAAGCTTGCCTCCTGACAGGAGAAAGGAGGTAGAGGAGCAGTATAAGGATTATAAGGTATACTGGCCGGATATCAAAGAGGACATATCTGATTTGACAAAGATATGTATAGATTTTTTTTCGGGAGAATAAGTAAAATTATGGATATAAAAATTCTGCCTATTAATGAAAAACCAAGTATCATTTCATATGTTCATCATTCATATGCAGGTGCAATTATCGAGAATGACAAAATTGCAACACTCTATGTTGAGAATTTAAGTGATGAGGATTGGCTTTATCAGGAGACGGACATACAGTATGTAATTGATAAAGAAACAATCATGCTTAAGGACCAAAGGGGTAGAAAAAGCACTTCATTTTATATGAAGAGAAGGTGCAGGATAAAGGACGAGCTTATTGTAAGGATTCATGATATTAAGCTTCTGGATGCTTTGTCCTTTGTGCGTCTGGCAATCGGTATGGATAGTGAATGCCTTGAGGATAAGGAGGGAAATCTCTTTATCAAGTGGAATCAATACAATATTACAACGAAGGATGCTCAACTGTTGTATGACGGGCATTTTTGTCTGTATTACAAGCTGACCCGATTACAGAATACTGTTCAAGTCAGTGTGTCAAAGGATAAGAAGGACTGGAGTGTACTGTTTTCTCAAGAAGATGCTGTAAACAATTCTCAGGACTTATTCCTTTATGTTCAAATGTATTATGGAAGAAATCAACACGATGAATGGAAGAAAATGAATTACATTCAGCTTTTTTATAATGAGTCTGATTTAAACAGTGTTTATTTAGATTACTTTATGTTCCCAAGAAAGGGTTTTGATGCAAGCTATCAGTATATGTGTCATTTTTTGGACACTGAGTATATGGCATTATCTGAATGCCTTGAGTGCTATGAGGATATACATCAATTTATAAAGCACAGTATACGCACAAATTATTATGTTAATATCAGTCTTGATGAATTCTATATCCCTGAAAGGCGGGCTTATTGCTCATATCATTACAATCACTATAATCTTTTCTATGGTTATGATGATGAAAATGAGGAGTACCATATTTTGGGATATAATGAAAATGGTAAGCTGATTACAAGGCGTATTCCTTATCAAATTGTGACCCCTCAGAGCTACGGCAATAATATTGTCAGGTACAAATATCAGGCAAATGCATGCGAATATTCCTTAAATGTTTCCTACATTGTGCAATGTGTGAAGGAATATTTTTACGGCATGGATTCCAGCATAAAATATGCCGGTATGTTAAGCAGCAGAAAGGGTACTTATGGGATAAAGGTGTTTGATAAATTGTGTTTTACGGAAAGAGGAAGGAAGCTTATTGCAAGAGATAGGAGGATATCCTTTGTACTCTATGAGCATTGTCAGCTAATGCAGGAGAGGCTCCGTTATCTGATTGATATGGGATTTATTAGTGCTGTGGAGAGGGAAGCGTTACTTGAAAAGTGCGAAAAAATGGTGCAGGATTCGGTAATCTTAAAGAATGTGGCTGTAAAGAACCAGCTGGTGCATAAATATGATTATGATGTGATTGGTTTGACAGAAGCCTTATATAAATCTGAGAGAGAATTTTATGATACTTTTTTAAAAGCGTTACAACAGGAACCGGAAGGGCGATAGCTATTCCGGTTCCTTCCTGTAAAGAATTTATCTGATTGCTGCCACAATCTCTGCAGCAGTCTTTGGCTTGTTCATGGTATAAATATGAATGCCGTCCACGTGATTTTGCTGTAAGTCCTGAATCTGGCGGATAGCGAAATCAATTCCTGCCTTGCGCATGTCCTCGGGGCTTTCACCGTATGTGGCAATGATATCTGCCAGTGCCTTGGGAACGCTGGAGCCGGATAAGGAAACAGTAGTGCCCAGCTGATTGGCAGAGGTAATAGGCATAATGCCGGCACAAATGGGGATAGTGATTCCCTTCTTCGATGCCTTTTCCAAAAAGGAGTAGAAGGAATCGTTGTCAAAAAACAGCTGAGAGATAAAAAACTGTGCGCCTGCGTCCTGCTTTTCCTTTAAATGGGCTAAATCTGACTCCATGCTAAAGCATTCATAGTGCTTTTCGGGATAGCAGGCACCGGCAGATTTTAAATCTGTATGCTCCTTTAGGAAGGAAATCATATCATTGGCGTGAGCAAAGTCACGGGAGGCAAACTGCTCATCGCTCATATCCTTGGGGCGGTCACCGCGCAGGGCAAGAACATGGGAAACATTTGCCGCCTTTAATTCCTCACAGACCTTAAGCAGCGCTTCCTTCTTACAGCCAACACAGGTCATATGTGCAAGGGCATCAATGTGCAAAGTATTCTGTATGTAGGAGGCGATGTCCACAGTTTTTTTGGAGCGGCTTCCGCCGGCTCCGTAGGTCACACTGATGAAATCGGGGGAGAGTCTGCCGAGGGCATCTAAAACCTCGTAGGCAGCTTCAAATTCACCATCCTTCTTGGGTGGAAATACCTCGAAGGACAGGGTGGGCTTTTTGTCTAATAAATTCTGTATCATAATGAAATAAACCTCTTTTTATTGTATTTTTTTGCAGTAATTCCTTGATTTTACAATAAGAATATCGTAACATGAAGGTATGAGAATTTCAAGGAAAAATTGAGCAGAGTGTCCTGCAATGAAATAAAAGTAGTCTTTTTTGCAAATCATGGAGAGGAAGGCTTTCTGCTCAAAGGAAGAGAACGGAGGCAGCATGGAAAATCAGAATTTTCAGGGAACGAAGGAATATGTGGCGAGCGAGGAGCTGATGGCGAGCGTCAATATTGCCATTGCACTTAAGAAGCCGTTACTAATAAAAGGAGAGCCGGGAACCGGCAAGACAATGCTTGCAGAGGCAGTTGCGAAGGCACTTGGAAAGCGGTTAATCATTTGGAATATCAAGTCCACTACCAAGGCACAGGAGGGCTTATATGTATATGATACCATTCAGCGTCTGTATGACGGACAGTTCGGTGAGGAGGGCGTTGATGATATAGCCAGATATATTAAGCTTGGCAAGCTGGGTGAAGCCTTTGACAGCGATGAGCAGGTAGTACTTTTGATTGACGAGATTGATAAGGCGGATTTGGAGTTCCCTAATGATTTGCTGTGGGAGCTTGACCAGATGGAGTTTTATATCAACGAGACAAAGCGCACGGTACGGGCAAAGCACAGACCCATTGTAATTATTACCTCCAATGCGGAGAAGGAGTTGCCGGACGCATTCCTGCGCCGTTGTATTTTCCATTATATTGATTTTCCCTCACCGGAGCTTATGGAGGAGATTGTAAGAGTACATTTCCCCAACGTAGAGGAGAATCTGCTTAAGAATGCCATGGACACCTTTTATAATATCCGTACCATTCGCGATATCCGTAAGAAGCCAAGCACCTCTGAGCTGATTGATTGGATTAACGCCTTACAGATTGGAGGGATTTCTGCGGATACCATTAAGAGTAAGCTGCCCTTCATAGGCGTTGTGGTAAAAAAGGACGAGGATTTAGAACTGGTAAGGCATGAGGGCGTGTAGATGTTTATAGATTTTTTTCATACTCTTAGGGCGAAGGGGCTTCGTGTGACGCTGGGGGAGTGGCTTACCCTGCAGGAGGCGCTTGACAGCGGTCTTTGCGGAAGCTCTTTGACACAGTTTTATTATGTGGCGCGCATGATTTTGGTAAAGAGCGAGACTGATTTTGATAAATTTGATATGGCATTCGAAGAGTGCTTCAAGGCGGCGCAGCATGAGACCGAGGTTGGCGCCCAGATGCTTAGATGGCTGGACAAATCCGATATGCAGGAGCTTGCCCATGAGGAGGCGAGAGACCATCTGAATAAAATTGAGGACCTTCAAATCGACAAGGAGGACGTGGAGGAGAAGTTCAGACAGCGCCTGAAGGATCAGGACAGTGAGCATAACGGCGGAAGCTTCTGGATAGGTACTATGGGTAAGACCTCCTTCGGTAATATGGGAGGCAATGTAGGCGGTGTCCGTGTGGGCGGCAAGACAGGCTATCAATCTGCGTTTTCTGTGGTGGGTGCCAGAAAATACAGGGATTTCAGAGATGACAGAGTGCTTGACAACAGGCAGTTTCAGCTTGCCTTTAGAAAGCTCAGACAGTTTTCCTCAAGGCTGGACATACCGGAGACAGAGCTTGACATTGAGGGCACGGTGGATAAGACCTGCAACAATGGAGGCTGCTTACAGATTGTGATGAAAAAGCCCAGAAAGAATGCGGTGAAGCTTTTACTGTTAATGGATTCCGGCGGAACCATGATTCCCTTCAGCTCCCTTTTGAATGATTTGTTTCAGGCAGTTCATAAGTCCAATCATTACAAGGATGTTAAGACCTATTATTTTCATAATTGCATTTACAGCAAGCTTTATAAGACGCCTGAATGCGAAAATGGAGACTGGGTTGACACAGAATGGATGTTCCGCAACGTGGACAGCGACTACAAGGTGATTATTGTGGGAGATGCTGCCATGGCACCTGAGGAGCTGTATTCCGATTCCGGTAATTACAGAGGACCCAATGGAGGACTTTCAGGCTATGAGTGGCTTAAGCTTATAAAACGCAAGTATAAAAAGGTAGTGTGGCTGAATCCTAAGATGGCACCGGGGCGCGCGCCATGGAGAGAAGCGGAGACTGCAATCAAGGAGCTTTTTCCCATGTATAAGCTCACTGTAGACGGGTTGAATCAGGCTATGATAAAGCTTATGGTGAATAAGTAAGTATAAATAAGATATAGCATAAGGAGATTAAAGAAATGACAGTATTTGAAGAATTAAAAGCAAGAGGGTTGCTTGCGCAGCTGACTGACGAGGAGGAAATCAAGGAGCTAATCAATAACGGCAAGGCAACCTTTTATATAGGCTTTGACCCCACTGCGGACAGCCTTCATGTTGGACATTTTATGGCACTTTGCCTGATGAAGAGATTGCAGATGGCAGGCAATAAGCCTATTGCGCTGATTGGCGGCGGTACGGCAATGATTGGTGACCCCTCCGGCAGAAGTGATTTGCGTACCATGATGACAAAGGAAACCATTGACCATAACTGTGAGTGCTTTAAGAAGCAGATGAGCCGCTTTATTGAGTTTGGTGAAGGCAAGGCTATGATGGTGAACAATGCTGACTGGCTGAGAGATTTGAATTACATTGAGTTTATCAGAGATATCGGTGTGCATTTCAGTGTAAACCGTATGTTGACTGCAGAGTGCTATAAGCAGCGTATGGAAAAGGGCTTAAGCTTCCTTGAATTCAATTATATGATTATGCAGAGCTATGATTTCCTTAACCTGTACGAAAAGTACGGTTGTAATATGCAGTTTGGCGGCGATGACCAGTGGAGCAATATGCTGGGCGGCACGGAGCTTATTCGCCGTAAGCTGGGTAAGGATGCTTATGCCATGACAATAACCCTGCTTCTCAATTCAGAGGGCAAGAAGATGGGTAAGACCCAGAAAGGGGCAGTATGGCTTGACTCTAATAAAACCTCTCCCTTTGAGTTTTATCAGTACTGGAGAAATGTGGCAGATGCGGATGTGCTGAAATGTCTGCGTATGCTTACCTTCCTGCCCTTAGAGCAGATTGACGAGATGGACAAGTGGGAGGGCAGCCAGCTAAATCAGGCAAAGGAAATTCTTGCCTATGAGCTTACCAAGCTTGTACATGGTGAAGAGGAGGCTTCAAAAGCTCAGGAGAGTGCAAGGTCTTTGTTTGCAGGCGGTAATGCTGCCGAAATGCCCACCTGTGAGCTTTCGGAAGAGGATTTTATGGACGGAAAGATTGATGTTTTGGGTGTGCTGGTTAAGTCGGGCTTGACAGCTTCCCGTTCCGAGGCAAGACGTGCCGTAGAGCAGGGCGGGGTCACCGTCGACAATGAAAAGGTGACGGATATTAAGACTATGTATATGCCGGAGCAGTTTGAGGGTGAAGGCATTGTGGTCAAGCGTGGTAAGAAGAACTTTAAGAGAGTTGTCATAAAATAAGGGAAAAGCCAATAAAGCGTTAGGGTAGCTATTGAAAAGATGAAGGTTTGTGAGCTTTTTAGTGGGGTGTACTATGCGCAGATGGAGAAAAAAACGTAAGCAAATTCAGTTTTATCGTTTGATAATATGCTATATTATCGGTATTACTATATTCATGGGAGCAGAGGGGAGCGTCTGTGCCGAGGAGGCACAGGCTGAGCCCTTGCGGGTTATATTGGTAAATTATGATGGGTATGGATATATTATACAGGATAACAATGAAATCGGCGGCTATTTTGTGGAATATTTAGAGAAGATTGCACGCTATACGGGCTGGAAGTATGATTATGAGGTGGTTTCAGACGAGGACAGGCTTATGGCAATTACCCAGCAGAAGGACTATGACTTAATGGTCGGTGTGCCATATGATGAGGAGAGCAAAAGAAATTATTTTGAGTATCCCAATAAGGAATTGGCGAACAGGCGGCTGCTGCTTGCCACTACCAAGGAGCATTCGGATTTGACCGAGGACGCATTGCGGACAAAGAAAAGCATTAAGGTGGGATACACAAAGAATGTACATAATGAAGAGCTGGTTAATAAATTTAAAAGCTATTGCTTTAGTAATGGAATTGCCTATACTGAAGAGGGCGATGGGGCAGAAAAGCAGGGAGTTTATATGGTAGAGGTTCCTGATAGGGAGCGCTTTAAGCTGTTGAAGGCAGGGGAGATTGATGCAGTATTTACCGTGGATTCTCTTGCTTTAAGGCATAATTTATACGCGGTGGCAGATTTTGGAACGCAGCCCTTATATGTAGTGGCACCAAAGGGGAAAACTGAGTATATTGAGGAGTTGAATCAGGTTTTTTCCATCCTGGAAGGGCAGGGTGATGACTATGAGAAGCGGCTTTATGAGAAATATTTTAAAGCAAATTATCAGAGCCGGTTGGTGTTTTCTGAGGAGGAGAAGGCTTTTTTAACGACACCCCGGAATTTTGTTGTAGCAATGACCGACTACTGCGCACCCTACTGCTATGTTGATAACAAAGGGGAATGGAAGGGAGCTACGGTAGAGGTGCTTAATGAGATTACGCGAATGACAGAGGGTGCTTTTACCTTTTCATTCGTTAGGTTTGATAATGCTATCGCGGCAACGGATGCGGTTGTGAAGGGAGAGGCAGATATTCTCGGACTGGCGAACTCATCATTGGAAATCATGAAGATTGCCGGCAATAGGAGCAGCAATTATTGTACGGATTACTTTTATTTATACAAAAATAAAGCTTCCAAGGAAGGCTTGTCGGAAGCCACCTGCGTTATAAAAAGTGATATGACGGTGGACAGACTTAAGGAATTGGGAGTGGACAGTAGCGGCATGGTTATTAAGACCGGCTCTGTCATAGATGCGCTGGGTATGGTAAACAGCGGAAAGGCAGATATTACCATAGCGTTACAGAGTGTTGCGGATTATTATATGAATTATTATCAGTGGAACGAAATCGCGGCAGTGGGAACACCGGTACAGACTATGTCCTTCTGCTTTGCATATAATGCTTCAGTGGATTCCATGACACGACACATTTTTAACCGCTGCATCAGCTATGTGGATAAAGAGATGCTTGACAGGTACATTATGGAATGTATTTTGACAGAGCATAAGGAATATACGGTTGGAGACTTTATCAGGTCACATTGGAGCCTTGTAGGAATGGTGCTGCTTGTCTTTTTCTCCTTGGCAAGTCTTCTCTTGGCTTATATAGTAATTACCTTGAGAAAGAAAAACAGAAGAATTAAACATATGCTCAATTATGATGATGTAACGGGAGGCATCAGCCGTCTGAAATTTGAGCAGGAGGTTTTGGAGCTGATAGAGGATAAGAGAGAAAGGTATTACATCATTTTTGCTGATATCAGCAGCTTTAAATATATCAATGATGTTTTTGGCTATGCTGTTGGCAATCAGGTGCTGGTACAGGTAGAAGCTTTTATGAGAAGGCTGACAAAGGGATATCCCAGCGCGCGTATGTATGCTGACCATTTTGTAGGATTACATTCCTTTGAAAAAAAAGAAGCATTTGAGGCTGATTTGCATAGAGAATTAGAGGCATTTGATAAGGAATGTGCAGAAAGGTACATGGAATTCAATGTCTTTTTAAAGCTGGGTATTTACGAATGGGATGTTCTGAATCAGCCCAAGGCAGAGCTTATGCAGATAGTGAATCTGGCAAATTACGCCACTGATACTATTAAAAACCTGTCACACTCGGAATATCGCTTTTATACCTTGGAGCTGCATAATGGAATACTGATGCAGCAGGAGATTGAGAGTGATATGCATCGTGCCATGACAGAGGGTGAGTTCGTGGCATATTATCAGCCAAAGTATGATATTTTGACAGAACAGATAGTGGGTGCGGAGGCGTTGGTGCGCTGGAAGCATAAGAGCAAGGGGCTTATGTCTCCCGCAGTGTTTGTACCTATATTTGAAAAGAATGGATTTATTATCGATGTGGATTTTTGTGTCCTGACACAGGTATGTAAGCTTTTGGCGGAGCGAATGGAAAAGGGTAAGAAGCTTTATACCATATCCTGTAATTTCTCAAGACAGCATTTTGTGGGAAAAGGTTTTGTGGAACGAATGGTGGAGATTGTGGAGCAATATAAGGTGCCGCCTTGTTATATTGAGGTGGAGATAACTGAGACCATTGCTACCAGCGATTTTGAGGAGCTGTTTGATGCGGTAAAGGCATTGAAGGATAAGGGCTTCAAGATTTCCATTGATGATTTTGGAAGCGGTTACTCCTGTATTCAGCTGCTTTATAAGCTGCCCATTGATGTACTAAAGTTTGACAGGGTATTTGTGTTAGAGCAGAATGTGAATAAAAAGGAGGCTGACATTAATCGAAGTATTATACAAATGTGTCATAACAATGGCATAAAGGTTATCTGTGAAGGTGTGGAAACCAGCGAACAGAGAGAGTTTGTAAAAAGCTACGATTGCCGTTATGTACAGGGCTATCTTTACTCAAAGCCTGTGGATGAGGAAAGCTTTGTGGAGATGCTTGAGAAGGGCAATGCGGAATAATCAATCATCATTGAAGGGCAGGATTCATATTTCCTGCCTTTTTGCATATATTGTAACAGCATATGCAGGAGGATTGTTTATGGAGCATTATAGTGGCAGTACATATGATTTGTACAAAGACATACAGGTACGCTGCGGTGGAGAAATTTACATAGGGGTTCTGGGCCCCGTCAGAACCGGAAAATCTACTTTTATCAAACGCTTTATGGACGAATTGGTGCTTCCCTATATGGAGGATGGGCATGCGAAAATGAGGGCGCAGGATGAACTGCCCCAAAGCGCGGGAGGACGCACCATAACTACCACGGAGCCAAAGTTTATTCCAAATGAAGCGGCAAAGATAGTTTTGGGCGAGGACATAGAGATAATGGTGCGGTTAATTGACTGCGTGGGCTACATGGTGGAGGGGGCTACCGGACATTTGGAGGAGAATGAGGAACGCATGGTGAAGACACCGTGGTTTGACTATGAGATTCCTTTCACACAGGCGGCAGAAATTGGCACGGATAAGGTTATGAATGACCATTCTACCATTGGCTTGGTGATTACAACTGACGGCAGTATCGGTGAAATACCCAGAAGCAGCTATTTGGAAGCGGAGGGGAAGACCATTCTTGCCTTAAAACAGCAAAAGAAGCCTTTTTTAGTGCTGGTAAACAGCAAAAAGCCTTATTCCGAGGAAGCGAAAGCGGCAGCTGCCGAAATATCGGAAAAATATGGAGTATCAGCCCTCACTGTAAACTGTGAACAGCTGAAGAAGGAGGATATCAATCAGATATTAGAAAATATATTGTATGAATTTCCTATTGCGGCAATGGAATTTTATATGCCTAAATGGGTGGAAATGCTTCCCGGAGATAATCGTATGAAGCGGGATATCATAGAAAAGGTAAGAACACTGATGAGGGAATATAATACCATACGAGATGTGCTGGAAAAGCCGGCTGCTGTTGACAGTGAATATGTCAGACGCTGTAAGATGGACGGCATACAGCTTTCCGACGGTGTGGTGAAGGTGCTTTTGGACGTAGATGAAGCCTATTATTACCAGATGCTGACGGAGCTTTTGGGAGAGAGTATTGCAGATGAATATCAGCTAATCAGCCGTCTGAAGGAATTCTCGGCTATGAAGCAGGAGTATGTGAAGGTGTTGAATGCAGTAAATACCGTACGCATGAAGGGGTACGGGGTGGTGACACCTGACAGGGAGGAAATAGTGCTTGATAAGCCGGAGTTAATCAAGCATGGCAATAAGTTCGGTGTGAAGATAAGAGCAGTCAGCCCTTCCATTCATATGATAAAGGCAAATATAGAAACGGAAATAGCGCCTATTGTAGGAACCAAGGAACAGGCAGACGACCTTATACGTTATATTAATCAGGCTGATATGGGGAATGGAATCTGGGAGACAAATATTTTTGGAAAAACAGTTGAGCAGCTGGTGAGTGATGGCATTACTACAAAGGTGAATGCCATTTCCGAGGAGAGTCAGATAAAGCTTCAGGATACCATGCAGAAGATTGTAAATGACAGTAACGGAGGAATGGTCTGCATTATTATTTGATAAATCGGACGTGATGCGGTATACTTGAGAATGGTGAAGACAACATGACAGATAAAAAGAGAAGAAACTTTTTAATTGAAAAATTAAATAATCTCAGTTTGGGGCGAAAGCTTATGATAATGCAGATTGTCTGTGTGCTATTGCCCCTGCTGATTACAGACAGCGTAGTATTGGGCTTAATTGTGAACTCGGAAAAGAAAACAACCCTGCAGGAGATGAATAATATTGCCGACTCTGTAAAATATACTCTTAATGACTCGATAGAGAGTGCTGCCGGTCTGATGCAGAATATATATGGCAACCGCTATGTAAATGAGTTTATGACATCGGAGTTTACCTCTGCTTTGGACTATTACAACCAGTATGTTAAATTTATCAAGGACTCTCTCTATACAATCAGCGTGAGCAGTGGACGTTATAACGCAGTTATCTATGCAGATAACACAGGCATTGTAAACGGAGGGTATTTTAAAAGACTGGAGGAGGCCGTGGGTACCCCATGGTATGAGGAGTTGGAGAAGAGCGGCAAGGAAGTGGTCGTTTTTTCTGATTATACAAATACAGGACTTTCCGCTCAAAGGGTGATATCCTTGGTGCGTCGTATGGACTATTACCAAAAGGGAAAGGGAAAAAGCGCTCTGAAGCTTGATTTGGATTACAGCGGAATTGCCGGGATTATTTCTAACGCGAAGTATTCAGCAGTCCTTTATGTCTGCGATGGAGACAGAATTTTGTTTTCAAATGACGGCAGGGGAGGACTGCAGGTGCCTTTTGAACGCATGAAGACAGAAAATATCAGAAACGCAGGCGTACACAAAACAATGAAAACCTATGGTAAAACATGGGATATTTATGTTATGACTCCTGAGATGAATTCCATGGATATTATTGTTGCGAATCTTCCGTTGATAGCATGTCTGCTTTGTGTTAATGTGCTTTTGCCCTTTATGCTTATGTGGCTGATTAATCAATCCTTTACACAGCGTATCAGGGAGATGGACGCCGTGTTTGGAAATGTAGAGGGAGACGAGCTGCAACAGCTACCGGAGGTAAGAGGGCGTGATGAAATCAGTGTATTGATGGCAAGCTATAACAGAATGTCCAAGCGTATAAACGAATTGATTCAGACGGTATATAAGGACAGGCTGAAAAGTCAGGAGATTGATATTGCAAGGCAGAAGGCAGAGCTGTTGGCATTGCACAGTCAGATTAATCCACATTTTCTGTTTAATGCGTTGGATAGCATTCGTATGCACAGTTTGATTAAGAAGGAGTATGAGACTGCTGACATGGTTCAGAAGCTTGCTCTCATGGAACGGCAGAATGTGGAGTGGGGTAATGATTTTGTGCGTATACGAGAGGAAATTAAGTTTATAGAGGCATATCTGGAGCTTCAAAAATACCGTTTTGGTGCGAAGCTTACCTATGAAATTAATGTAGATGAGGAATGTAACGATTATTGGCTTCCCAAGCTAACGCTGGTAACCTTTGTAGAAAACGCCTGTGTACATGGTATGGAAAGCAAAACCTCCTCCAGCTGGATTTTTGTCCGCATTTATATAGAGGAGAATATTTTGGTTATGGAGGTGGAGGATACAGGCAGTGGTATGACTGAGGATAAGTGCAGGCAGCTTGTGGAGGAAATGACAAATGTAAGAATTGAGATGCTGAAGGAAAATAGCCATGTGGGAATACTGAATGCTGCGTTGCGCCTAAAGCTGGCAACAGATGACAGGGTGCAATTTGAGGTGGACAGTGAAATTGGAGCAGGAACAATAGTGACAATCAGCATTCCGTTAGAAGAGGCAGAGTGCATTAGCAAACAAAAGAGGTAACTGATATGTTGAAAGTATTGCTGGTAGATGATGAACCATTTATTTTGCAGGGATTGTCTGTAATTATTGATTGGAACAGTGAGGGCTTTGAAATCGCAGGAAAGGTGTCAAATGCCTTTGAGGCGTTGGAGCTACTGCAAAAGGAAACGGTTGATTTGGTAATTGCAGACATCAAAATGCCAAAGATGACAGGGCTGGAGCTGTTGGAAAAGGTACGAGAGGAAAAGCTCTCAGACGCTTATTTTGTGATACTCAGCGGATATAACGATTTCAGCTATGTGCGCACGGCGCTGAAGAATGAATGCTTGGATTATATGCTTAAGCCGGTGGGGCAGGAGGAGCTTTTGGAAGTACTTCACAAGGTAAGAGAGCTACATGAGATTGACAGTAAAAAACGATTGGACAGCTCGATGATGGAGCGCGAGGTATTTGCCAAGAATATGATTTCTATCTGCTTCGGTAAATATAGACCGGATAATGTGGAATATGTGAAGCGATATTTAGGACAGGGCATGGGCTTTCGATATATCAGCGTGGAGCTTGATGTGGGAAGTGAAGAAATAAAGCTGCTGACTGATGAGGAGAAGAGGCAGCTTCAGAGAGAGCTGTATCAAAAATGTCTTCTTTTATTCCCGGGGAAAGAATATCTCTGCCTTTTTGATGCGTCTATCAGAGAAGAGAGCTATGATGTAGGCGTTATTTATTCAGAGAATATAAGCGGACCGAAGGGTATGTCGGAGCAGGAGTATTTGGAGTGCTTACAAGGTGAGCTTAAGGAGAGCGTGGAATTCCCTATTATCATTATTGTAGGAAGCCGGGTGGAGACTATTGAGGAAATATCCGATTCCTGTAAATCCGTGCTGATGGCACATTCCTTCAGGGGGATTGATTTGGGGGAAAACCAGAACTGGAGTCTGGCGGATAAGCTGGTAGACAAGCAGACTATTGATGCACTGATTCGTGCTGTGGAGGTCAATGACAAAGAGGCGATAGTGCAGGGGCATGATGTTATCTTTGAGGAGTTGAAGCGTGGAGAACTGGACGAGCGCATGATTAATATGGTTGTCAACTATCTTCTGTTCCAATTAATACATCTGGCTTCGGAGCAGGATGGAAATGTAAACCAGCAGGAAATATTTCAGTTTATCAGTGAGAATGCCTTTGCGCAGGGTTCTATTGAGGGAAGCGATGAAGGCTTAAAAAGACTTCTGTTGGACTATGGTGAGTATTTAGCACAGCTAAAGGGGAATCAGGCAAAGGGAGTTTTGGGAAAGGTTGAAAACGACTTAAGGGAGAACTTTAGGGAAAATCTGACCCTCAAGGATTTGAGCCGTAAATATTATGTGAATGCCGCTTATCTTGGACAAATCTTTAAAAAACAATATGGGGAGTCCTTCAAGGACTATCTCAATCATATTCGTATTGAGAAAGCAGTTGAGCTTTTGCTGCATACGGATATGAGAATATATGAGATAGCAGATGCTGTAGGCTATAAGGATATGGACTATTTTATTAATAAATTTATTGCTATAAAGGGCTGTACGCCCGCAAAGTTCAGAAAGCAGATTAAATAGAGAGTTATGCAGAAATTAAGCGAAATACACAAATGAGTAGCGGAAGTGTAGTTATATTGACGAAAAAAGCGGCTAAAATATATACCTCCTTTGTACAACTATAATTTGTCGGGTATTTTCTATATTTTATCGGGTTGTAAATATTGGGCATATTTATATAATAAACTTGTATGTAATATTCTATTACAACAAAATTTAAAGGAGGTAAAAAAATGAAAAAGAAAGTAGCAACAACCCTTCTTGCTTCCGTAATGGCTATGTCTATGCTGGCAGGCTGTGGCGGTAGTGAGGATGCTGGTGCAAATGCAGGCAGCAGTGCAGATGCTGGCAATAGTGTAGCAGATGCAGGCAGCAGCGATGCAGGCAGCAACGGAGGTTCTCAGGAAATCACTGATTTTACCATGTTCATTACCATGCCCGGTTCTGAAATCAACAGTGACAATGAGATCGCTCAGCTGATTGGAGAAAAGTGGGGCGTAAGAATCAAGGAGACCTGGTTAACCGGTCAGACTGCTTCTGAAGCAACAGGTACATTAATCGCAGGTGGTGAATATCCCGATTTCATCGATAGTGATGACATGAGCCTTTTGGTAGATGCAGGCGCTCTTATTCCTTTGGATGACTACATTGATAAGTATCCTGAGTTTAAAGAGAAATGGTTTACCGCTGAAGAGTGGGAGAAGTTCCGTCAGCCCGATGGACATATTTACTGGATTAATCCTTTCGGTAATACCAAGGGTGATAGCACCGCTACCACTCATAACGATGAGGCATTTTGGATTCAGGTAAGAGTCCTTGAGTGGGCAGGTTACCCTGATATTCAGACCATGGACGATTACTTCAAGGTAATCGAGGACTACATTGCAGCTAACCCTACCATGGAAGATGGTACTCCTAACATTGCTTACACCATTCTGTGTGAGGACTGGAGATACTTCTGCTTGGAGAACGCAGGTCAGTTCTTAGCAGGTCATCCTAACGATGGCTCCGTATTGGTTGACAAGGCAACTCTTACTATCGGCGATTACAATACTTCCGAGGATACCAAGAAGTATTTAAGAAAGCTGAATGAAGAGTACAACAAGGGCTTTGTAGATCCTGAAAGCTTTACTCAGACCTATGATGAGTATATTGCAAAGTTGTCTACCGGTCGTGTACTTGGTATGGTTGACCAGTGGTGGGATTTTGCTTACACTGTAAACGATGTATTTAAGCAGCAGGGCCTTGATGAAAAGGGCTGCAACTATGTACCTCTTGGACTGACCACAGAAGCAGGTATGGAGAACAGATGGCATACATATGATGATACTGTAAATCAGGCATCTGGTGTTGCTATTACTGTTGATTGTAAGGACCCTGAGAAGGCATTCAAGTTCATTGTTGACTGCGCTATGGATCAGGAGCTTCATGATTTGAGATTCTGGGGTGTTAAGGACGTTGACTACAGCGTAGATGAGAATGGTCTGTACTACAGAACCGATGAGCAGAGAATGAACTGGTCTGATACCTCTTATCAGGCATCTCATCGTTGCCAGTATTCTTATATGCCTCAGTGGGGTGGTACCAGCGATGATGGTATCAATGCTAATAAGCCTGAAGAGCAGCCTTCCGAGTTCCAGTTGAATATGGCTCAGCCTTTGAAGGATTGTCTTGCAGCATATAATGCAGATAACTATGTTGATATGGTTGGCTCAGTTGTTGAGGCAAACGGACCTTGGTTCCCTATGTACAGCTATTCTAACAACTTTACTACCGAGACTCCCGGTGGTGTTGCTTGGGCTAAGATGGGTGAAATCAAGCATGAGTATCTTCCTAAGGTAGTTATGGCTGCTGATTTTGATGCTGCATGGGATGAGTACATGAAAGTTTACAATGCTTGCAAGCCTGAAGATTTCTTGGCTGAGATGCAGGCAATTCTGGATACTTTTAAGTAAGCCGGAGGATAGAAACTGCAATATTGAAATGATTGCATGAAAAGGGCAGCAATAGGTATTTCACCATGAAGACTATTGCTGCCTTTTGACTGCAAGATAGGAGTGAGACAATGGCTCAAGGAGCAGTAAAAGCAAAGAAAGATAGAAAAATCACTTGGAAAGAAATTAAGAGGCAGAAAACCCTGCTTATTATTTCCTTCTTTGTGACTGTTTATGGCATTATATTCTATTATTGGCCTTTGACAGGCTGGATTATGGCTTTCCAAAATTATAAGCCGGCAAAGGGTATTTTGGGTTCTCAATTTGTAGGACTTGATAAATTCAAGTTCCTGTTTGAAGATGCAACCTTCTTAAGGGTTATCAGAAATACTTTTTGTATGGGTGCGTTAAACCTGTTAACCACCACTATTATGGCAATTTTATTTGCTGTATTATTGAATGAAATTCGTTCTACAATGGCAAAGAGAATGGTACAGACCATTTCTTATCTGCCGCATTTCCTTTCATGGATTATTGTTACAGGTATTTTGCATGATGCTTTGTCAAGTACCGGTATTATTAATGATTTATTATTGAGAGCGAATATTATTGATCAGGCAATTAATTTTTTTGCGTATCCCAAATATTTCTGGCCAATTGTGGCGTTTGCCAACTGCTGGAAGGAGACAGGTTGGAATGCAATTATTTATTTGTCTGCAATTACTGCAATAGACCCCAGTCTGTATGAGGCAGCATCCATTGATGGAGCCAGCAGACTGCAAAAGATTCGCTATATAACACTTCCCGGAATTAAGCCTACAATTATGATTCTGCTGTTGATGAATATAGGTAATGTATTAAATGCAGGATTTGAGGTTCAGTATATATTGGGTAATGGTTTGGTAAAGAGCGTATCTGATACGATTGATATTTATGTTTTGAAATGGGGTATTAGTCAGAACGATTTCTCTCTTGGTACTGCAGCAGGTATTTTTAAGAGTGTGGTAAGTATTGCTCTGATTGTAATATGTAATTATCTGGCAAAACGTGCCGGTGAAGAGCGGTTGTTCTAGGAGGTGAAGAAAAATGCAGAAAACGAAAAAAAGAATAAAAAGCTCCATGGGAAGTAAGATATTTACTGTATTTAATTCTTTGTTTATGATTGCCTTCGTAGTTATTACGCTGTATCCGGTTTTAAACACAGTCGCAGTGTCTTTTAATGATGGTATTGATGCAGTGCGTGGCGGCATTTATCTGTGGCCTAGAAAGTTCGCAACAAAGAACTATCAGACTGTGCTTGCAATGGAAAATCTGATTACTGGTGCTAAGATTACAGTAGCAAGAACAGTGATTGGTACCGTATCCTCATTAGTGGTAAATGCTTTGTTGGCATATGTAGTCAGCCGTAAGAGATTTTTGTTTAAATCTCAGCTCTCTTTATTTTGGGTTATTACCATGTATGTAAACGGTGGTTTGATTCCTGTGTTTATGTTATATAAGAATTTAGGTCTGACAGGTACCTTCTGGGTTTATGTTGTTCCCAGTGCAATAAGTGCATGGAATATGCTTGTTATGCGTACCTATATGTTAGGCTTACCTGATAGCTTGGAGGAATCTGCACAGCTTGATGGCGCAGGTTATATGACAATCTTTATAAAGATTATTTCTCCTTTGTGTAAGCCGGTGTATGCTACGGTTGTTCTGTTTGTTGCAGTAGGTCAGTGGAATGCATGGTTTGATGCTATGCTGTATAACAGAATGAAAACAGAGTATACCACTTTACAGTATGAGTTGATGAAGCTGTTGTCCTCCGTTATGCAGCAGAGCGGTAGTGCGGCATCTGCAAGTGAGCGTGGCTCCGCAGCAGCGGCTATCACACCAATTACTGTTCGCTCTGCAGCTACAGTAGTAACGATGTTACCTATAATCTGTCTGTATCCTTTCTTACAGAGATACTTTGTGACAGGTCTTACTATTGGTGGCGTAAAGGAATAAATTATTTATATTTATGATATTATGTAAGGTCTGTTATCGTTAGCGATGACAGACCTTTTTGTTGGCTTAACAGAGTAAAAGAATGTAAGGGTAAAATCAGGAGGGGGTTACGGGAAAGTAACAGGAGAAAGTGCTGCCCCCACCTGGAGTGTCGGAAACCTTAATGCTACCATGGTGAGCAAGAACAATTTCCTTTGCAATACATAAGCCTAATCCAAAATGTTCTTTTTTATGATGGGCATTATCTGCACGGTAGTAACGTTCAAAGATTCTTTTTTTATCTGCGTCGGAAATGCCGATTCCGGTGTCTATAATCTGAAAGCAAATTATGTTTTCCTGTAAGAATAGATTTAGGGTTATGCTTCCTCCTTCCGGAGTATAGGTGATGGCATTTTGCAGAAGTATCATTAAAAGCTGCTTCAATTTATCAGCATCTGCTGATATAGGCGGTATGGTTTCGTCCGGTAATATTAAGGAAAGAGAAAGCTTATTTTGTACCACTAAGGAATAAACCTGATCATAAAAATTTAAAAGAAAGGTATCAGGTTCTATGTTGCTAAGTAATAGGGAACTGGCTCCTTTTTCTATGCCGGTCAGGGTCAGCATGTCATTTATAAGTCTTTTCATGCGCAGTGATTCCTGCTCTATAGTTTGTTCAAAATGAGGAGGGCGGGCACTGACTGAGGAGAGGATGACAGCAATTGGAGTACGAAGCTCATGAGAGGCATTAGAAATAAATTGTATTTGCTGCTCCTGATTTTCTTTAAGAGGTTTTATAAGGTGACCTGTGAACCGATATGCAAAAAACGACAAAAGTAGACACCCCAAAACTGCCAGTCCAAGAAAGGTTTGCCGTTGGGAAGATAGCTGCTTGTAAAAATAAGTATTGGCGGACAGTACAAGCAGCACAAGACCGGTATTATTTTGTTTTGCCGTAAGACCTTGTGCGGCAGAGCTTTGTCCGGTGTAGATATTAGCAATAGCAGTCGCATAGGATTTGTTCTCATATTCAATTACCTGAAAGACATTTTTTGAAGTTTCATCTGTAATCAATGGGTTGTCAGTGGTATGAATGTAATCGGTGTATATTTCTTCAGCAAGCTCAAAATATTGCTTGTGGGTGTCAATATGATTGAAGGATAACGGGTGATTATTATCCCATAGAAAAATTTTATAACCACTGTTTTGCTCTAAACGCAATAGATATTGATAAGTAATAGTCTGCTGTTGCTCTAAACCACCGCAGATAGTATCAAAATCATGCTGGAAGGATAAAATATGATTTTCCGTCAAGGTTTTTTCAGCTATATGTAAATATAATATGGAAAAGATGACAAGGAGACATATGGTTGTTAAAGCACAAAGAAGAGTCAATTTATAATGTAGCTTACGAAACATGAGTACCTCCGTTTTCCAGCTTGTAGCCTGTTCCTCGAATAGTAGAGATTTCTGCTTTGGTATTTAACCCCTTTAATCTGCGGCGCAAGAAAAAAATATAATTATCCAAATTACCGTCTTCAACCTCACCATCTATACCCCATACCTTATTAATTAACTGCGAACGGCTTAATATTTGTTCGGGGTTATGCATAAAAATTTCCATTAAGGTTCCTTCTCTTTTAGATAAGGTAATAGTACCATTGGGACCGGTAAGCTCATTGGTTTGCACATGGAAGCTTAAATCCTGAAAACTCAGGCGCTGAGAGGGAATAATGTTTTGACCGATGCGTCTGGCAAGACTGCGGATACGTGCAGATAACTCTTCTAATTCAAAGGGCTTTACCAAATAATCATCAGCGCCTAAATCCAACCCTTCCACACGGTCGGAAAGAGTACCTAAGGCAGTGATGAACAAAATGGGGGTAGAAATTCCCTTCCGGCGGATTGCCTTTAGAACCTCAGTACCGGACAACAATGGCAGCATTCTATCCAAGAGAATTATATCATGTATCTGCTGACCGGCATAATATAGAGCATCTTCTCCATTAAAGCAGGAGTCAACCTGATATCCCTCCTGTTTTAAGATAAAGGTGAGATTGCGATTTAAATTTTCATCGTCTTCTGCAAGTAGAATTCTCATTTTCTCTCCATAAACGCGCTGCGACGCGTACTCAAATTAATAGCTGAATATACACTTTTGTTCAACCTAACATTCATTTTGTCTGCTGTGTCATAAACAACTTATGAAACGCTTACCATATGTTTTTTCGGTTCCTTGAGTAATCTGTAAAGCTTTTAAAATCACATACTCATATCAGCGAATATATATATTATACATGATTATTGGGAAAAAGTCTTAAAAAGTTTTCTGAAAGTGGAGCAATTGTTGGTGTTTGGATATATCCAAAATGAATCTTAAGTGCAATAGTCATGAAATATGTTAATCTAATAGTAGTAATATTAAAAAAATAAATATGTTTAGAGATTGTTTAGAGATAAAGAAGTTACAGTATTATATGAAGCCGGTAAAGCAGTTACTGCTTCAAACATATAGGATGAGGATATCGCGGCAGGGAGGACATTGACATGAATAAATGTAGGTGGAAAAAATGGTTTGTAGGATTATTCAGTGGAGTATTCTTGCTAAGTAACTGCGGAATGCAGACAGTAAAGAAAGAGGAGAACGAGAATACTCATAACATTATGGGCAGGTATGTAGAAACAAGCATTCCCTGCGAACAGCCAATCTTTTATCCGTTGAATATATATAAAACTGAGGAAGGTATTCGTATAACAGAAAGAAAGTTTAATGATATGTTGCTAAAGGACGAAGAGGAGAGGACTTCAGTTATTCCTAAGATGAATTTTGAAGGTGAATTCCGTTCAATTGCATTAAAAAACAAGAATATATATTCTATGGCAACGGCTCCCAGTGGAGCACGCATGTTTTCTATAGTTGAGCTTATATCATTAGAGGAGAGAGAAGCAGAGCTTTATCATTATCTGCTGACGGCTGATGACAAGCTTATTGAGTGGAAGGAGCTTTCCGATAAGGAGGATAGAGCGTTTTATTGGTATGGAAAGGATGGCTATTTTTATGTCTATGCAAGGAAGGGTGAGGAAAATAACATTTACCGTGTGGACAGTACCAACGGCGATACGGAATTTTTGTTGGAAGCGCCTGAAAATTTGCGCAGACTTTTTGCTTGCGGAGATTACCTTTTTGTGGCAACTAATGACAATCTTTACATTTACAGTATTCAGAGAAAAGAATTGTTGACCGAAGACAAGGTGCTTTTGGAAGCAGTTAAACCTTATTTTGATTGTAATAATGGGGATTGGAGCATTTCCAGTGGATTTTTGATAGAACCGGCAGAGAATGACGAGAATATATATGTGCTTACAAGAGACGGTCTGTATCATCACACAATGTATGGAAATGTTATGGAGCAGATGATAGACGGTTCTTTAAACAGTATTAGTGACGTTGAGACCCTTTTTACAGATATGTATGTGGAGAATACCATAAGTGGTGAAGGAAATATGCCGGTGTTTTACTTATTATATGCTGACGGAAGCTTAGCAAAATTTGAGTTTGATAAAAATATTTCCTCTATACCGGAAAGCCTGTTAAGAGTATACAGTCTGTATGAGGACACAAATGTACGTCAGGTAATCACTGCTTTCCGTGGGAAATATCCGGAGGTTTATGTACAGTATGAGGTGGGAGTAACGGGTGAAGGCGGTCAGACTAGGGAGGACGCTTTGAAAAATCTGGCCACTGCTGTTGCCGCAGGGGAAGGACCGGACGTTTTGGTTATGGATGGAATCCCTTATGACTCCTACATTGAAAAGGGTGTGCTTATGGATTTGAAAGATTTGTATGGTGAAATGCAAGAGGAGGACCCTGTTTGGAAGCAGATTGCAAATGACCTATATGAAGAAGATATGCTGTTTGTGCTGCCAATGGCATTCAAAATACCGGTGATTATGGGAGATGCTAAGGAGCTGCAGGATATTTCCACACTAGAGGATTTGGCTGATAAGCTAGAGCAGATGCCCCAGAAGCCTGAATGTGCCAAAATTGGTTTTGTGACCCCAAAGAGAACATTGGAGATTTTAGGTGAGGGAAATTGTGAAAAATGGTTGAATAAAAATGGAAATATTAATAAAGATGAGCTTCAATATTTTTTAACTCAGTGTAAAAGGATATATGAAGCAGACATTAAGGATTTGAGCGAGGAGCAGGCAGAATATATAGAACAGGCAACAGCCGCTATAAGATTGCAAAGTCTGGTGCTTCCGGAAGGTGACGCAGCATTAATGGCGCTTGGTGCATACACATTTGATTTTGAATATGCGGCGGGCAATTTGGGAGGGGATATTGAGTTTGAGTTTAATATAATGAACAGTTCTTTGAAAGAAAAGGAAAAATGTTATCAATTTTTGCCGGGAGCTGACAAAACATGTATTCCAATTACGATGCTTGCCATTAACAAAAATGCAAAAATGAAAGAGGAAGCGAAAGAATTTATGAGGTTTGCTTTGTCCGGAGACTTTCAGGCAAAGACAGTGCTAAATGGAACACCTATAAATGTACATGCCTGCTATGCGAAACAGCTAAATACGCAATCGGTTGTGTATAGTGTGTACCTTGATAATACTGCGATTATTAGCGAGGAGCAGATTTTACATATAAGCTGGGCAGACAAGGAAGAGCTTGCGGATTATCTGGAATTTATAAAAAGTGTGGATAAGGTAAGTCTGTGTGATGAGTATGTATGGAATACGGTAATGGAGCTTGGAGAAATGGCAGTAAGCGGCGAGAAGACCATTGAGGAGGCTGTGGATGAAATTGAAGGCAGATTACAGCTGTACCTTGCGGAATAGAAAGAAAGGACGTGGGTGGGCAGGAATTTTGTTCCTGCTTCCCGGGCTTGTTGGAGTGAGTGCTTTTGTGCTGATTCCTTTTGGCGATGTTATTAGACGTTCTTTTTATACAGCACTTTCAGGGCAGTTTTGCGGATTGCAGAATTATACGAGAGTTTTGAAAAATCAGGCATTTTTGTTGGCAGCAAAAAACACATTTTTGTTTATCATAGTATGCCTGCCTATTTTGTTGGGAGCAAGCTTGCTGATTGCCCTTGCCATGTATAGTTTTACATATTTAGAACGCTATAAAGCGCTCTACCTGCTGCCCATGGCGATGCCTGCAGCAACGATTGTTCTGGTATGGAAATTGCTTTTTGCAAAGCAAGGCTTTCTAAACGGAAGTATCGGAACAGAGATTGATTTTTTACATACAGAGGCAGCATTTTTTGTGCTTTTAGGTACTTATGTATGGAAAAATATAGGATATACGATGGTGCTCTGGCTGGCTTCCTTGAAGGCGATTCCCACGGAATTGACAGAGGCGGCAAAGGTGGACGGCGCAGGCTGTCTGAAATGCTTTTTCTATATTATCTTACCTTGCTTGAAGGGCGGGCTATATACCATAACGGTGTTTTCCTTTCTGAATGCCTTTAAGGTGTTTCGGGAGGCATATTTGGTGAATGGTGCTTATCCGCCGGAAGAAATTTATATGCTGCAGCATTTGTTTAATAACTGGTATATAAATCTTGATTTTGACAAAATGGCGGCAGGCGCGGTACTGGCAGCGGTAGTTTTGGGGAGTGTGGCAATCTGTTTAAAGCGTCTGTGGGATAAGGAAGAAAATTAAGGCTTTGTACAGGGAGTGAATGCATGATGAGACAACAGAAAGGGAAAAGAAAGTATCTTTTAAGGCTTTTGGTATATCCGATTATAGTGCTTTTGGGTGTTTGTTTTATCTTACCCATTATCTTTTTATTATCAGGTTCCATAACCGACAATATAGAATGGCAGGAGCGGATGACTGCGCTATTAATGGACACGAAAGGGTACATAGAATGGCGATGGATACCGGACTATCCCACAGGGGAGCATTTTAAAAGGCTGTTGTTTTATACGCCTGCTTTTATGAAGCTTTTTTGGAATTCTATCAAAATAGTCGGATTGATTTTGGTTGGACAGCTGTTAGTGGGGGTACCCGGTGCGTGGGGCTTTACTGCTTTTCGGTTTCGGGGCAGACAGATGCTTTTTACTCTCTATATTATTTTAATGCTGCTGCCCTTTCAGGTAACGATGCTTTCCAAATATTTGGTGTTAAAAGAGTTTACACTAATTAATACCCATGCAGCAGTGATTTTACCGGCAGTGTTTTCTACCTTTCCCGTATTTTTGATGTATAGGAGTTTCACAGCGATTCCAAAGGAATTATTGGAGGCTGCAAGGATTGATGGGGCAGGGGAAATAAAGACCTTTTTGTTTGTGGGATTGCCCCTTGCACAGGGGGGGATTATGGCTGCTATGGTGGTCAGCTTTCTAGAAGCATGGAATATGATTGAGGAGCCCCTTGCTTTCTTACAAGACAAAGCCTTGTGGCCGCTATCCTTGTATTTACCGGAAATTGATATAGCACAGGCAGGTTTTTCCTGCGCTGCCTCACTGATTACCCTGATTGTATCTCTGTTTGTGTTTGCCATATTCAGAGATTCATTGGAGCAGGGGATTTTGGCATCGGCGTTAAAGGGATAGAAAGGCAGGCTTAAAATTATGAGTAAGGAAAGAAAAAAAGTAATTTATGGCTTTTCGATGTTTTTGGCCTTTATGGCAGTATGCACCCTGATAGCAAAGGGTATTTATACCTCGGGGCTTGCAAGGGTTACAATGGGAAAGGTACAGAGCCTTAATATTTCACATAAAATAACGGGTCTGGGAAGTGTTGTGGCAGGACAGGAATATGGTGTTTATGTAATAGAGGGATTACGGGTACATACTATTTTTGTGAAAGTGGGCGATAGCGTAAAGGCTGGTGAGGCACTATTTCAGGTGAAAGAGGAGGATTTGGAACAAATGTTGTCTGAGAAGGAGCAGTTACTGAAACAGATAAAGGCACAGCTTACAGATTATAACATTGGGCAACAGAAGGAGAAAGGGAATAGGCAAAAACAGGTAACCCGTATACAACAGGATTATGACAGTCTGATAAGGGAACAGGATATTCAAATCAAGCAAAGGCAAATAGAACTAGAGATAGCAAAGCAAAATTTAAAAAGACAGGAGGAACTCGCATCAGTAAGCGGTGGTAATGGGGCAAATACAGACATGTATCAGTTAGCAGTGAATCAGGCGACGATTGCCTTGGAGGCTGCTATCCTTAACAAGGAGGAGGCTGTCAAAAACTGGAGTCGCAGCATGGAGGATGCTAAGAACGAAGCGGAATGGAATGGAGAAACGGCTCAGAGAATTAATTTGAATCAACAAATCACCCAATTGGAAGAGGAATGTGAGGAACTTAGAGAATTACGGCAGGCAGAAGGCATTGTATATGCAAAGGAGGCGGGAACAATTATAAGCAGTCAGATTTTGATTGGTGAACGCACAATGGACACCGCATGCATGCTTTATGCCAAGGAAAGCGATAAAGTAATGGTAGAGGTGACATTGACCTCACAGGACATGGAATTTATTTCAATAGGCGATATAGTGACACTTTCCTATAAAAGTCGAGATGGTGAATCCAAGCATATTGAGGCACCTGTTGATTTTATTGAGAATTATCAAGACTTCGGTGTGGCAAGATTTCTGTTGTCGGAGGCAGATAAAATTTCTATTGGACAATTGGTAGATGTGGAGTATGTATCAAAAAGTGAACTATATTCTATTGTAATTCCCAAATATGCACTTCATAAAGGGGAAATGGGGGATTTCTATGTTTATGTTGTGGAGGAGCAGGAGGGAATTTTGGGAATGGAAAATCGAATCAGGGAAACTATGGTTACAGTTTTGGAAGAGAATTACCAATTTGCGGCAATACAGAGCGAGTTTTTGACCAAAGACAGTGTTATTGTAATGAATAGTAATAAAGATATTACGGAAAATGATATTGTGCGCATTGTGGAATAATGGTTTTGCTATGGTACGAAGTAAATTCTTGGCAAAGAAAGGAATTTTCTTAAGGAAAGTATTAAAAAGTGGGATATTATAAAAGAAAATTTGCTATATGTCCAACAATATGGTATTTCAGGAAGCAGCGGGGAATCTATACAGAACTGTTGCGGTTTGTCAGAGAAATAGGTCAGCGACAGAAAAAAGTACAGAAAAAAGAGCTTGATTGAAGGCTCTTTTTTCATTGCTTTTTCAAGTGTTTTTCTGTATAATGTATGTATTGCGTGAAAATTATTGTTATGGAGAAGAAATAATGAATTCAATCTATGAGAAATTGATGAATTGCTATACATGTGTCCGCAAAAAGACTGATTTTGTGCCGAAGGTTGCGCTGGTGCTGGGTTCAGGCTTAGGGGATTATGCGGAGCAGATAAAGGTGGAAGCAGAACTGCCCTACAGTGAGATTGTGGGGTTCCCGGTATCCACCGTTCCGGGGCATGCGGGGAAATTCATTTTTGGCTACATTGATGAAATCCCTGTTGTCTGCATGAAGGGGAGGGTGCATTACTATGAGGGGTATGATGTTTCTGATGTAGTGCTTCCCATTCGGCTGATGAAGCTTATGGGAGCGGAAATACTATTCCTTACCAATGCGGCAGGAGGGGTAAACGGTTCCTTCCATGCAGGTGATTTGATGCTTATAAAAGACCACATTTCCGTATTTGCACCCAATCCCCTGATTGGTGCAAACATTGACGAGCTGGGAACACGTTTCCCTGATATGAGTACTGTCTATGATAAGAAGCTACAGCAGATTATTCGCGATAAGGCAAAGGAAAATCATATTTTTTTGCAGGAGGGTGTTTACACACAGCTTACCGGCCCTTCCTTTGAATCTCCCGCAGAGATTAAGCTGTTGCGCACATTGGGCTGTGATGCAGTGGGCATGAGTACCGTGGTGGAGGCAATCTGTGCAAATCACTGTGGCATGCGTATCTGCGGTATTTCCTGCATCAGCAATTTGGCGGCGGGCATGACAGACAGCCCCTTAAGCCATGAGGAGGTGCAGGCGGCTGCCGATATGGCGGCACCCGGGTTTAAAAAGCTGGTTACAGAAGCCATTAAGGGTATTGGGCAGGAGCTCCTTCGGAAACAGTAAGATACAGAAAATGGAATTTGAGGGGGAACGGTTATGTCAGAGCATGATTTAGTGAACAACCCCATATCTGAGCAGAAATTGAAGGAGCTTATTGAAGCGGCTTTAGAGGTAAGAAATTGCGCATATGCTCCTTATTCCCAATATCAGGTAGGGGCAGCGCTTCTTACGGGAAGCGGCAAAATCTATCAGGGGGGAAATATTGAAAATGCCTCCTACGGAGCTACTAACTGTGCTGAGCGGACAGCCTTTTTCAAGGCAGTCAGTGAGGGGGAGAGGGAATTTAGTGCCATAGCAATTGCAGGCGGGCTAAAGGGTAAGGCACCTGTGGACTATGCTTACCCCTGTGGTATCTGTCGTCAGGTGATGAAGGAATTTGTCAGAGATGATTTTCAAATAGTTATTGTGAAAAGTACCGCGGAATATAAGGTTTACACACTGGCAGAATTGCTGCCCTTTGGTTTTGGAGGAGAGTCTATTCAATGAATATCCGCTTATACAATGCAAGAATTCTCACCATGGAAAAGAATCGTCCGGTTTTTGAGGGTGAGGTTTGGATTAAGAATGAAAAAATTGCCTGTATCCCAGAAAAGACCGAGCTTGCCAGAGATTGGGATAAGCATTCCTATCCGAAGATTGAATGGGATATTGAGCTTGACTGTAAGAGAAATCTTTTAATGCCGGGTTTTAAGAATGCACATACTCATTCGGCGATGACATTCTTACGCTCCTATGCAGATGATGTACCACTTTCAAAATGGTTGAATGAAAAGGTGTTTCCCATGGAGGCAAAGCTTGGAAGAGATGATATTTATTATTTCACAAAGCTTGCCATTTTAGAATATCTTACAGCTGGAATCACCTCAGTTTTTGATATGTACATCATGCCGGAGGCAGTGGCAGATGCCTGTGCAGATATGGGAATGCGCTGTGTACTGGTTTCGGGACTGAATAATTTTACTTCCTCTCCGGAACAAATGGAAGAGGAATATCTTACCTTGAATAGAAGAAGTCCGCTCATTAGCTATCAGCTGGGCTTTCATGCGGAATATACCTGCTCCAAGGAGCTTTTGTGCAGGGTGGCGGATTTGGCACATAAGTATCATGCTCCGGTCTACACTCATATGGCGGAGACGGTTAAGGAGGTTCAGGAATGCAAGGCACGTTATGGTATGACGCCTCTTGTCTTTTTGGATTCACTGGGTATTTTTGAATTTGGCGGTGGTGGTTATCATTGTGTACATATGACGGAGGAGGACATGGAAGTGCTTCGCAGACGTCGTATGTATGTGATTACCAATCCGGCCTCCAATATGAAGCTGGCAAGCGGTATTGCCCCTATTGCAGACTATGTGAAGCGAAAAATACCGGTGGCGATAGGAACGGACGGACCTGCCAGCAATAATTGTCTTGATATGTTCCGGGAGATGTTCCTGGTGAGCGGTCTTTCCAAAATAAGGGAGCAGGATGCAGCGAGCTTGGACGCTGAGGAGATACTGCGTATGGCAACGGTTGGCGGAGCCCGAGCCATGAGGCTTTCCAAGGCAGACGTGTTGGCAAAGGGGAAGCTGGCAGATATAATTATGGTGGATATGGAGAATCCTAATATGCAGCCGGAGCACAATATTCCTGCAAATTTGGTTTACAGTGGAAGCAAAGCCAACATACTTATGACTATGATAAACGGCAAAATATTATATCGGAACGGGGAGTTTAATATCGGTGAAAGCCCACAGGACATTTACAAGAGCTGTGATGCTGTTTTAAAGCGGATGTTATCTGAGTAAGGCTCAGACATCATATATTTATTTCTCTAAACAAGTGACACGGCGGTTTGACAAAAGGTAAGCACTATGTGTCACACAATAATTTACTTAGGAGGGAAAAAATATGTTAGAGAAATTATTCAAACTGAAGGAGAACAACACCAATGTGAAGACCGAAATTATGGCAGGTATTACAACCTTCATGACAATGGCTTACATTTTGGCAGTTAATCCTAACATTCTTGGTGATGCAGGAATGGACAGGCAGGCAATTCTGCTTGCAACGGCGCTGGCTTCCTTTATCGGAACCGCATTGATGGCACTGTTAGCCAATTATCCTTTTGCTTTGGCACCCGGTATGGGCTTAAATGCTTATTTTGCTTATACGGTTGTACTTGGCTACGGATATTCATGGCAGGTGGCACTGTTAGCAGTGTTTATTGAGGGTCTTGTTTTTATTATCCTCTCTGTCACCAATGTGCGTGAAGCAATCTTTAATGCAATCCCCATGACTTTAAAGTCAGCGGTTAGTGCAGGTATTGGTCTGTTTATTGCATTTATCGGTTTGCAGAATGCGAAGCTGGTTGTAAACAGTGATGCTACCTTGGTTACCTATCAGAATTTCAAAGATAACTTCAGCTCTGTAGGTATGGGGGCGCTGTTGGCATTAATCGGTGTGCTGGTTACAGGATTTTTGCTGATTAAGAAGGTTAAAGGCGGTATTCTCTTTGGTATTCTGATTACATGGGTTTTGGGAATCCTTTGTGAGTTGGTTGGCTTCTATCAGCCTAATCCCGAGCTTGGAATGTATTCTGTAATTCCTACTGCATTTGTTTCCTTCGATTTTTCAGCCCTTGGAAATACCTTTGGACAGGTGTTTAAGGCTGATTTTGGTACACTTAAGATTGTAGATTTGATTGTCATTGTGTTTGCATTCCTGTTTGTAGATGTATTTGATACCTTGGGAACCTTAATTGGTGTATCCTCTAAGGCAAATATGTTGGACAAGGATGGAAAGCTTCCCAGAATCAAGGGTGCTTTGTTGGCAGATGCTATTGCAACAAGTGCAGGCGCTATACTTGGTACTTCTACAACCACAACCTATGTAGAGAGTGCTTCCGGTGTTACTGAGGGCGGTAGAACAGGCTTAACAGCTATTACAACAGGCTTATTATTCCTGTTAGCTATTATTTTCTCACCCCTGTTCTTGACAATTCCTTCCTTTGCAACAGCTCCGGCATTAATCATTGTAGGCTTCTACATGATTGCAACTGTAGCTAAGATTGATTGGGAGAATATGCTGGAGGCAATTCCTGCATTCCTTTGTATTGTTGCAATGCCTTTGGCTTACAGTATTTCCGAGGGTATCGCTATCGGCGTTATCTCATGGACAATTCTGCATCTGTGCGCAGGTAAGGCAAAGGGTAAGGTCAGTGTTTTGATGTATGTATTGACCGTTCTGTTTGTTTTGAAGTATATTTTCCTGTAAAATGACAGACAGGGGGCGTTTGCTCCCTGTCTGAAAAAGGATTGATGTGAAATGGAATATTTGGTTTTTATTTTAGCAGTTGCTTTGTTTTTTATATGTGTTTTTATCAAGGAAGCTTTTTCAGCTAAAAAAAGAGAAAAGCAGTATATTAAATCGTTGTATGAGGATTATGGTAAGCTCCCTAAAAAGGAATATTCTTTGGAACGGTATTCGCACATTGCCAGTTATTTTAACAGGCATCAGAAGGAGGGGCAGCTGGACGATATTACATGGAATGACCTGAATTTAGATGAAATTTTTAAAAGAATGAATTATACTCTTTCTGCCTCCGGCGAAGAGTATTTATATTATACATTGAGGAGCGTTGTGGGAGACAGGTCAGAGCTTGAGCATCTGGAGGAGGTTATCCGATATTTTGAGGAGAATCATGACGAAAGAGTAAAGTTACAGCTTTTGATGACACGTCTTGGACATACGGGCAAATATTCTCTTTATGATTATTTGGATAATTTGGATTTGCTAGGGAAACGCTCTAATACAAAGAATCTTTTGTTGGATTTTTTATTTGTGCCGCTGATAGCACTGGCGCCCTTTCAACTGCCCGTTGCCTTGTGCGGCATTGTGTTTTTGATGTGCTATAACATCATCTCATATTTTAAAGAGAAAAAGGAAATAGAGCCTTACATTATAAGCTTTGTCTATATTATGCGGCTTCTCAAAGCCTGCGATGAAATTGTTAAGGTGAATGCACCTGTGTGCGGCAGAGAGTGGGAGCTGATAAGGAAGCATAAGGAGCAGCTTAAAAGTATGAGGCAGGGTGCGGGTTTTGTTATTAAAGGGGCTTCCTCTGTTTCCACGGGGAATCCACTGGATATTATTTTAGATTATACCCGTATGTTGTTTCATATCGATTTGTTATTATTCAATAAAATGCTTGCCGGGCTGCGGTCGCATGTTGCAGATGTGGATGTGCTGATTACACAGGTTGGTTATATAGAGACTGCAATAGCAGTCGGAGCCTTTAGGCATTCCTTAGGAAACGGATATTGTGTGCCTGAGTTTATGCGGGAGAGCGAGATTGAGTCAGGGCAGATGCTTACGATGAAAGAGGGCTATCATCCCATGCTGGCTAAGCCTGTTAAAAACAGTATTTCAACAACAAGGGGGGTGTTGCTTACCGGCTCTAATGCCTCCGGAAAGTCCACCTTTTTGAAAACAGTGGCAATCAATGCTATATTGGCACAGACCATTCATACCTGCACTGCGGACAGCTATCAGGCGCCCTTTTTTACAATTTATTCCTCAATGTCTCTCAGAGATGATATTGAAAGTGGGGAAAGCTATTATATTGTTGAAATCAAGGCATTAAAAAGAATATTGCAGGCGGCAAAGGAAAGCTCCGGCAGGGTGCTTTGTTTTGTGGACGAGGTGCTTCGTGGAACCAATACCGTAGAGAGAATTGCAGCCTCTACTCAGATATTAAAAAGTCTTGCGGGAACAAATTTACTATGCTTTGCAGCTACTCATGATATTGAGCTGACACAGCTTTTAGAGGAAGAGTACGACAATTACCATTTTGAGGAGGAAGTAAGGGAGGGAGATATTTCCTTCAATTATAAGCTTCTTGATGGAAGGGCAACCACTCGCAATGCCATTAAGCTGCTGCAGATAATAGGCTATGATGAGCGGATTATCCGGCAGGCAACCAAACAGGCAGAGCAATTTGTGAAGACGGGGAGCTGGCAAATTCCTTGACGGTGGTACAAACCGTTGCTATACTGTTTTTAGAAGCAAGACGGACGCTTCGGATAGGAGATTATTATGATAAGTCTGATAAATTCTTTATTATCTTATTTACTTTTGATGGTGATTATTGTAATTGTGGGCGGGATTGCCATTACACTTGGAATTACGCTCAGAAAGCGTAAGAATATGCAGGAAGAAAGCACGAAGGCTGTTAGTGACGGAGAGCAAGGCGAATAGGACTACGGTGGAGCGATGAGCAGATTTACAACAATTTTTTGGGATGTGGACGATACATTGTTAGATTTTTCTTATTCCCAGAAATACGCTATCACCAAGTGCTTTCAATCCATAGGCAGGGAGATAACCGAGGATATGATAAGGCGGTATTCCGAGATTAATGACAGTTATTGGAAGAGGCTGGAGCTTGGCGTGATTACCAAGGCAGAGCTTTTGCGAGGGCGCTTTATTACGCTGTTTCAGGAGTACGGTATTCAAAATGTAGATGTGGAGGCGTTTCGGTCTGAGTATCAGGAGGCACTTGGAAGCATTTTCTGCTATAAGGAGAATTCCTTGGAAATCTGCAAGGCATTAAAGGGCAGAGTGGCACAGTATGTGGTTACAAACGGTGTGGCGGCAACCCAGCGCAATAAGCTTAGGCTGTCAGGCTTTTTGGATATTATGGACGGGCTTTTTATCTCTGATGAGATTGGCGCACCTAAGCCGGAAAAAGCCTTTTTTGATTTTTGTTTAGCAGCTGTAAAGGAGAAGGACAGAAGCCGGATTTTGGTGGTGGGAGATTCTCTTAGCAGTGACATTAAGGGCGGTATACAGGCAGGGCTTGCCACCTGTTGGTATCGGGCAGAGGGTACAGCCAATGAAAGCGGCTACAAGCCGGATTACGAGATAAGCAGCCTGCGGGAGCTTTTACAGGGTGTGGAATCTTGGGGCTGACGGAGAATGGTGTGAAAATCACACTGATAAGCTGATTTTTTACACGGCTATTTGTGCTGGAGCGTAGCAAATAGCTTTGATGGCAGAAGAGCAATCGCCTTTTCAAATTTTTCTTTACTCCGCCGCAAACGCTCCGGAACGGAGACTAATATGGCAAAATCATCGGGACAGAAGCTGAAGCTTTTTTACATAGCAAAAATTTTGGAGGAAAATACTGACGAGAACCACCCTATGAGCACAGCGGAAGTGATTGAGCGTTTGGCGGCACAGGGAATTCACTCAGAGCGAAAGAGTATTTATGATGACATTGATAAGCTCTGTGAGTTTGGATATGACATTATTCAGGTGCAAAGCAGACTGGGCGGCGGCTATTATATGGCAAGCAGAGAATTTGAACTGGCAGAGCTGAAGCTTTTGGTGGATGCAGTACAGTCCTCCCGGTTTATTACAACGAAAAAGTCTAGAGAGCTGATTAAAAAGCTGGAGCGAAAGGCTGGAAAATATGATGCGGGCAAGCTTCAGCGACAGGTTTATGTGGCAGGTCGTATTAAGACGGAAAATGAGAGCATTTATTACAGCATAGATAGTATTCACCGTGCCATTCAGGAAAACAGACAGATTGCATTTACTTATTTGGATTGGAATCTGAAAAAGGAACTGGTGCCCAGAGAAAACGGACAGAAGCATGTAAGTCCATGGGCGCTTATTTGGAGAGAAGAAAATTATTATCTTGCGGCGTTTGACAGCGCAGATGGTATTATGAAGCATTACCGTGTGGATAAAATGGGAATGGTAGAGGTCTTAGAGCAGGAAAGAGAAGGCATGGAGCAGTTTTCCAAGGTGGATATCGCCGCATATACGAACAGAACCTTCGGTATGTATGGCGGTGAGGAGGAAAGTGTTACGCTACAATTCCCGAGGAGACTTATCGGTGTCGTTTTGGACCGATTTGGTAAGGAGGCAGATATTCGCCCGGTGGGAAAGGATTACTTTTATGTGCGTGCCAAAGTGGCAGTCAGCGGTCAGTTTTTTGGCTGGCTTGCAGGTATAGGAAGGGAAGCCAAAATTATAAAACCCATATCTGTGGGGGAGCGGTACAGGGTGTGGCTGGAGGAAATATTAAATCAGGATACTTGACAAAAGGTGAAAAAATATAGTACTCGGCTTACGTCAAGAAAAATTTAGGGAAAAGGTATCTAAAATTTAGATACCTTTTTTGTATATTTTTCAAATAGAATCTACGTTGACAAGCAGGGCGTTCTTTTCTATACTAATATTAGTCAGCACAAGATATTGTTTTCTGAAGAGAAGGCACACCATATATGGTGTGATGACAGTGCTTGTGAGATAAAGGTTATTTAGTGGAGGAATGAGGGCAGATGAGCAGTAACTTTGAAAATGCAGATACAAATGAAGTAAACTACAGTGCAGAGTACAAGCCACTGAAAACAGTTTATGTGATAAAGAAGGACGGCAGTAAAGAAGCCTTTAACGTACAGAAGGTTATCAATGCGGTAGGTAAGAGTGCCTATCGCGCTTTGACAAAGTTTACTGAGGAGGAGAAACGGCATATCTGCCAATATGTTGTTGACAAGGTAAATGAACTGGGGTCGGACGAGGTTCCCATTCCCATAATGCACAACATTGTGGAGAGCGCACTGGAGCAGGTAAAACCCCTTGTGGCAAAGAGCTATCGGGATTATCGCAATTACAAGCAGGATTTTGTGCGTATGCTTGATGATGTTTACAAGAAGAGCCAGTCCATTATGTACATAGGTGACAAGGAAAATGCCAATACGGATTCCGCCTTGGTTTCTACCAAGAGAAGTCTGATTTTTAATCAGCTGAACAAGGAGCTGTATCAGAAGTTCTTTATGACTACAGAGGAGATTCAGGCATGCCGCGATGGTTATATTTATGTGCATGATATGTCGGCAAGAAGAGATACTATGAACTGCTGTCTGTTTGATGTTCAGAGCGTTCTGACTGGCGGCTTTGAGATGGGAAATATCTGGTACAATGAGCCTAAGACCTTGGACGTTGCCTTTGATGTTATCGGGGATATTGTTTTGAGTGCGGCAAGCCAGCAGTATGGCGGTTTCACCGTACCCAGCGTGGATTATATTTTAGAGCCGTATGCAGAGAAATCCTATCAGCGCAATATCGATAAGTATGTGAGCCTTGGCATTGATAGGAAAAAGGCTGAGGAGGTTGCCTACAATGATGTTATCAAGGAGTTTGAGCAGGGCTTTCAGGGCTGGGAATATAAGTTTAATACTGTTGCAAGCAGTCGCGGAGATTATCCCTTTATCACGGTAACGGCAGGTACGGGAACAGGAAGATTTGCTAAGCTGGCAACCATTACTATGTTGGACGTAAGAAGAAAAGGACAGGGTAAGAAGGAATGCAAGAAGCCTGTGCTTTTCCCGAAGATAGTATTTTTGTATGATGAGAATCTGCATGGCCCGGGGAAGCCCTTGGAGGACGTGTTTGAGGCAGGTGTGAGATGCTCTGCCAAGACAATGTATCCTGATTGGCTCAGCCTTACCGGTAAGGGCTATGTTGCAAGTATGTACAAGCAGTATGGAAAGATTGTGTCTCCTATGGGCTGCCGTGCTTTTCTGTCGCCATGGTATGAGAGGGGAGGAATGCACCCTGCCGATGACAAGGATGTACCGGTTTTTGTGGGCAGATTCAACATCGGTGCCGTATCCCTGCATTTGCCTATGATACTTGCCAAGGCGAGAAAGGAGAGCAGAGATTTCTATGAGGTGTTGGATTATTATTTGAATTTAATTCGTCAGCTTCATATTCGTACTTATGCATATTTAGGAGAAATGCGTGCCTCTACCAATCCATTGGCGTATTGCGAGGGTGGGTTCTTGGGCGGACATTTAAAGCTTACCGATAAGATTAAGCCCTTGCTTAAGTCGGCTACCGCAAGCTTTGGAATCACTGCGTTAAATGAACTGCAGGAGCTTTACAATGGTAAGTCGTTGGTTGAGGACGGAGCCTTTGCGTTGGAGGTTATGGAACACATCAATCAAAAAATTGCCGAGTTCAAGGAAGAGGACGGTAATCTCTATGCTATTTATGGAACACCGGCAGAGAATTTGTGCGGCTTGCAGGTAAAGCAGTTCCGTAAAAAATATGGTATTGTTGAGGGTGTATCTGACAGAGAATATGTAAGCAATAGCTTCCATTGTCATGTGACGGAGGATATTACCCCGATACAGAAGCAGGATTTAGAGGATAGATTTTGGGATTTAAGCAACGGTGGTAAAATTCAGTATGTGAAATATCCCATTGATTATAACTTGGAGGCAATCAAAACCTTAATCCGTCGCGCTATGGATATGGGCTTTTATGAGGGCGTCAATATGTCTCTTGCCTATTGTGATGATTGCGGTCATCAGGAGCTTGAGATGGACGTGTGTCCAAAGTGCGGCAGCCGCAATCTGACCAAGATTGACAGAATGAACGGTTATCTGTCATATTCACGCGTGCATGGCGATACCCGACTGAATGATGCAAAAATGGCAGAGATTGCGGAAAGGAAAAGTATGTAGAAATGAGATACCATAATATTACTAAGGACGATATGCTGAACGGTGATGGGCTGCGTGTAGTACTGTGGGTGGCAGGCTGCAATCATTGCTGTAAGGAATGTCATAATCCTGTAACATGGGACCCTGATGGCGGTCTTTACTTCGATGAGGCTGCCAAGCAGGAAATATATGAACAGTTAGACAAAAGCTATATTTCCGGTATTACCTTTTCGGGAGGCGACCCGCTTCATCCCAACAATCGTTTGGACGTGCGCAATCTCATGGCAGAGATTAAAGAAAAATATCCTGAGAAAACCATTTGGTTGTATACAGGTGACAGCTGGGAGAATATTGCGGATTATCCAATGATGCAGTTTGTTGATGTGCTGGTGGACGGAGAATTTCACATTGATGAGAGAGACCCTAAGCTTTTGTGGAAGGGCAGTAAGAATCAAAGAGTGATTGATGTAAAGAAGACCTTGGCGCAGGACAATCCTGAAATTCCGGTGCTGCATTGTCCTGACTATGCGTGAGGTGAAGGTATTAATAAATGATTTTAGATGGAGAATATTATGCATAAAATAGCAAAATTTCATAAAGTAAGTAAGGAACAGTTTGTAAACTCCATGAAGGAGGATTTTCCACAGTATACGGAGGCAGATATTGAAGATATTTATGATTCGCTGGAGTTGCCCAGACGAGCTACAAAGGGCAGTGCGGGTTATGATTTCTTTGCTCCCTTTGCATTTAGTCTTCCGCCAAATACCACTATTAAGGTGCCTACGGGAATTCGCGTAGAAATGGAGGAGGATTGGGTCTTAAAGCTTTATCCCAGAAGCGGTCTTGGCTTTAAATATCGTTTACAGATGAATAATACTGTTGGAATTATTGACAGCGACTATTTTTATTCTGATAACGAAGGTCACATATTTGTAAAAATGACGAATGCCTCCAATGAGGGGAAAACTGTGGAGATTGCAGCCGGAACAGGCTTTGTGCAGGGTATTTTCCTAGAGTATGGAATTACGGTTGATGATGACGCGCAGGGCGTGCGTAACGGAGGCTTTGGCAGCACCACAGGAGCATAAATTACATAAAAAGCATAATTTACTCTCTTTCAGGAGAAACTAGACAAAAATGTTTGGTTATCGTGGAAGGGAGTTTTTTATTATGGAGGAAGGACTGATTTCCGGAAATTTGCAGAAGGATATGAAATACTTGAATGCAAAGCTGGATATTGAACATAATTTTGATGTGGTTCACAGAGTTGTGTATATTGGAGGAAAGGAAGCCTGTATGTACTTTATTGACGGTTTCTGTAAGGATGAACTGCTACAGAAGCTGCTACAGGAATTTATGAGTATTACACCGGATAAGATGGCAAAGGATGCCCACGAGATGTCTAAACAGAACATTCCCTATGTGGAGGTGGACATTGATAACAACTGGAAAAATATTCTGCATTTCCTTTTATCAGGTGTCTTTATACTTTTGGTGGACGGTTTTAAAAAAGCACTGCTGATTGATTCCAGAACCTATCCGGCGCGAAGTGTGGAGGAGCCGGAGAAGGATAAGGTGCTTCGCGGATCAAAGGACGGTTTTGTGGAGACTGTGATATATAATACGGCTCTGATTCGACGAAGAATCCGAAGTACGGATTTGCGTATGGAAATGATGAACGCAGGGGAAAGCTCACAGACGGATATTGTATTATGCTATATGGAGCAGCGGGTAAATCATGCCTTTTTAGAAGAAATAAAGCAGAGAATAGAGAATATTCAGGTGGATTCCCTGACAATGAATCAGGAGAGTCTGGCTGAGTGCCTTTATCAGCGGAAATGGTATAATCCCTTTCCGAAATTTAAATATACTGAGAGACCGGATACTGCGGCAGCACAGGTTTTAGAGGGAAATATTGTGATTTTGGTAGATAATTCACCCTCTGCCATGATAATGCCTACTACAATTTTTGACGTGGTGGAGGAGGCGGACGATTATTATTTTCCGCCTATTACCGGAACCTATTTGCGTCTGACCCGCTTTTTGATTGCTATTTTGACTTATCTTTTAACGCCTACCTATCTGTTACTTGCCACACACTCAGACTGGGTACCTGAGAGCTTTGCCTTTATTCTTCTAAAGGAGGAACCCAATGTGCCGTTGATTTGGCAGTTCCTGATATTGGAGCTTGCCATTGATGGACTGCGGCTTGCGGCGGTGAATACTCCGAATATGCTTAGTACTCCATTAAGCGTAATGGCGGCGTTGGTTCTGGGTGAATTTTCTGTCAACAGCGGTTGGTTTTCCAGCGAGGTAATGCTTTATATGGCCTTTGTGGCGATTGCTAACTATACGCAGGCAAATTATGAGCTGGGCTATGCCTTGAAATTTATGCGTATCCTGAACCTGATACTGGCACAGCTTTTGGGCTTGTGGGGATACCTTGGAGGAATTTTTGTCACGATACTGTTCCTATTTTTTAATAAAACCGTATCTCGTGAGAGCTATATGTACCCCTTAGTTCCCTTTCGGTGGAGTAAGCTTAAAAGCCGGCTTATCAGAAGAAGACTGCCCGGTGCATTGAACAAATAGTGACAGGAAGTACTGTCATTTTGGCATGGCTGAACGATTACTGGCAAAGAGAGAAGAGTGGAAGTTTAAATTGAAATGGAAGCCTTACAGTGGTATAATATACTCGTGACCGCCGGTGCGGGTAAAACCATTGATTGGAGGGCTTCTTGATGTTTAAGATAATAACGGACAGTACTGCAGATTTGCCGCCTCAGTATTTGGAGGAGCATAATCTGGACTGCATGAATCTGAGCTATATAATGGACGGTGTAACCTATGGACAGGGTATAGAGATGCCTTGGAAGGAATTTTATGCTATGATGCGTGAAGGTAAAATGCCTACCACATCACAGATTAATCCTGATGAAGCAAAGGCTCATTTTGAGGAATATATTAAGCAGGACAAGGAAATATTATATCTTGCTTTTTCGTCAGGCCTAAGCGGTACCTACAGCAGTGCCAGATTGGCAGCTGATGAGGTTATGGAGGAGCATCCGGATTGCAGAATTGTTGTAATTGATACACTTTGTGCTTCCTTGGGAGAGGGCTTGATTGTTCATAAGGCAGTCTGTCTGCGCGATGAAGGGAAGAGCATAGATGAGGTTGCTGACTGGGTAAATGCTCATATTCACAATTTGGTGCATGTTTTCACCGTAGATGATTTGTATCATCTCTACCGTGGCGGACGTGTCAGCAAAACCACGGCGTTTATCGGTACACTGGCGGGTATCAAGCCTAAGCTTCATGTGGACGATGAGGGGCATTTAATTGTTATCGGTAAGGTGCGTGGTCGTAAGAAATCACTGATATCTTTGGTCGATTATATGGAAGAAAAGATGGGGCAACTTCGTGATGAAAATGATATTGTATTTATCAGCCACGGAGATGCATTGGAGGATGCGGAATTTGTGCAGGAGCAGATTCAGGAGCGCTTTGGAATTAAGAATTTCCTGATTAATAATATCGGTCCTACCATTGGGGCTCATGCAGGTCCGGGTACGATTGCCCTGTTTTTCGTGGGGGAATCCCGATAACAGATACTAAAATATGTCAAATGAATCCTGCGTTTACGGCTTGTATGCTGTGAATGCAGGATTTTTTGATGCTTCCTGATTGTAGTTGTATTGTAACCTTAACCAACAGTCATACATATTATATTATTAAACAATCCGTGGATTTATGAAAGGAAATCATATGCAGGACTATTTATTTGATGAACATTTTGATAAATATCCGCTTGCAATGGCTTATGTACCGTGGCAGCATTTTGATAAGATGTATGATGATTTGGAAAAAGCGTTTCACAATGGAACTATTTTCCCGGAGCTGAATAAGCCTTTTACAGGAAGGAGATGTGTATAATAGTGGGAAGCAGAGAGCAAATGCTAAAGGATATCGGAATTGTAGATTTTACGCTGATTGAGCTGACCTTATATTTGGACACACATCCCTATGACCGCAGCGCAATAGAGTATTTTAACCATTATAGTAGAATAAAAAATCAGATGACAAAGGAATTTTCTCAGAAATTTTTCCCTCTGACTATTGATATGGCTGAAAGTAATAAAGAATGGAGATGGGGCATGGCTCCGCTGCCATGGGAAGGAGCGTGTAATTAAATGTGGAGTTATGTAAACAGACTGCAATTTCCTGTCAGTATTAAAGAGCCTAATGCCAATTTGGCACAGGTAATTATTTCTCAGTTCGGCGGACCCGATGGAGAGCTTGCCGCAAGTATGCGTTATCTTTCACAGCGTTATTCCATGCCATATAGAGAGGTGGCAGGACTTTTGACGGATATTGGTGTATCGGTTGCAAAATTGCGCATTTGGAATGAGACGTGTAAAATAAGTATAAAGCACTTGTGGTAGCTTGCGCACAAACAAGTACATTTATGCTTATTTTTATAAGGCGAAGCCTGCGAACCGATATGAAGCGTTAGCGTAATCGAGGTTGCACGTCTCATATTTTAAGATGCTCCGGGAGTTTCAATTTCCGGAGCTTATGAATTTTCAATGATTTCCATGTTAAGAATATCTGTTGTATAGTCCTCATTTTTGCCATAGGAATGAATGGTCAGCTTCATGCCGAAGGGAACGCATTTCAGCCAGACCTCTATAGTATTGTCATGGTAAATGACCATTCTATCCAGTATCTCTCGGTATAAGCTTTCGTTGGTTTCATCAAAGGTCATAATCTCATCCAAAGCGGTGATATATTGCCGGGAGAAATCAATCTGCTTTGCCTGTGCCTTATCCTTACTCTGTGAAGTAGAAAGCTGTTCTGAAAGCTCTGCAAGCTGTTCATCATACCATTTTGTCTGCTCCTGTAAATCTGCCTTTGTAATCAATCCATCCAGCATTAAATCAATGGCTTTACGCTTCTTGGTATTTAGGTTCTCCATTTTCTCTGTAATACGTTTTGTATCAAGCTTCTTATCCGTGATACCTTTAATTGCCTTGATTTCCTGTAGGATTTCTTTCTTCAGTTCCTTCTGATTGGTCTGTAGCTGGCAGATGCAGTAATGTACACAGGTAAGTATTGCACGTTCATTGATAGAACCATTGTCACAGCCAATCACTTCACCGCCCTCAGATACCTTACTGGTTCCATGATTTGCCGCCGCATAGCAACGCCAAGCCTTATAGGTAGTGCCGTTTTTCAGCTTCTTAGTACGACTGACATACCTTTGACCGCACATCCCACAATAGAGCTTACCACTGCACCAATAGCGGTTGCTGTGCTTGGACTTCATTTCATCTGTGGGAGCACGCCTGAGAAGCTCCTCCTGTGTCCGGTTCCACAAATCCCTATCAATGATTGGCGCATGGTGGTCTTTCAAATAAACTTTTTTCTCATTCCCTCGATTGTACTTTTTGGCATGTGTCAGATAGTTTGGTGTAAAGGTTTTCTTCTGACATAAGTCACCTACATATTTCTCGTTTCGCAAAGCCCTGAGAATAACGGTAGCAGACCATAACTTGACTCGTTTGGGGCGTAAGCCTTCCTCTGTCAATTCTCTTGCAATCACATGAGTACCTTTTCCCTCGTTGGTGTACTTATGGAAAATAGCACGTACAATAGGAACTTCTTCCTCATTGATTGTAAGCTCACCGTTACGGACAGTATAACCAATCAAATCCCTGCCAAAGACAATGCCTTGCTCCATGCGGCGTTTCTGGCCCCATTTCACACGCTCAGAGGTCTTACGGCTTTCTTCCTGTGCAATGCTTGCCATAATGGTTAGGCGAAGTTCGCCATCCGAATCTCTGGTGTCAATGTTATCAATGGTAAAAATCACGCCAACACCTTTATCCTTCAGTCTTCTGGTATAGGACAGGGTATCCACTGTATTTCTTGCAAAGCGGCATACTTCCTTAGTCAGAATAAGGTCAATCCCACCTTGCATGGCCTCCTCAATCATGGCATTAAATCCGGCGCGCTTCTTGGTCTGCGTACCACTGATACCCTCATCATAATACACATCATTCAGAACCCAGTTATCATGGTGTGTAATATAATCCGCAAAGTATTTTCGCTGGCTGATTAAGGAATTGGTTTGGTCATCCTTGTCTGTAGAAACTCTGCAATATGCGGCAACCCTAAGTTTTTTGTAATGACGCGAAGCTTCGTTTATCATTTCTGTATGTCCTCCTTTTGCTCAGGCTGACACATCACCATCTACGGTATAGTAATATAGATAGTGATGTGCAAGAATAATACTAAGAATTACGTTCTAATAAGCTATTCAGTTGTGTAGCTGATAAGATGTCTCTTTTATGTAGTTCCTTGTAGATACCACATTTTAGAGTTTTCTTGAACGCCTTTTGTTGTGAAGCTTCAAGTGTTATACTCATCAAATTCTCTTTGTCCGTTGTCTTAGATTTAAATGTTTCAAGCACTATAAGCTCCTAAATATCCCGATTATTAGAATGTATGAATGCTTTTCTGAAATAATCCTTTAAACCATGCTCCGCAAGAAACTTTTCAGCAATCTGCCTGAATTTGCGTAGTGCGGCATTTTTTTCTTGAGCTTCTTAGTTGTATTTTTTCCGGCAATCAGTTAAATGCTGAGAAAATCGGTGGTGATGAAGCGGATATGAACAAGCTCCGCAATATCTTTATGAGCATTTTAAAGGATATCAAAGTTGATTATGGCAATACGCCACAGGATACCAATCAGACGGAGTTTCAAGAGATACTGGCAGAGATAAAGACAAAGAGCGCTGAAGTACAGAAACAACATCCTATTACGGAAGCTGAAATGGCTAGTATTGTGGCTTCTATGCTCTACGGTTCCGGTGTGGCAGAACTGGACGAAACGTAAAACGCTGATGTTTTATGAGCCTATTAAGCATATGTTGGAGCGAATGTTGAGTGGTTCTGATTGAGAAAATGGCAGAAAGGTGATATAATTTAATTAGAAAATTATATTTTGACGGTGATGATGAAATGGAAATAATAGCGTATGAAATGCAATTTCATAAAGATATTATTGAACCGAGTAATATATTATGTATTCCATTTGAAGAAAAGTATTTTACAGAATACATGCATATATATAATGAGTGCTTTTATGAAATGCGAAAAGCACTTGATATTGTACCATATAATTTCTTAAGTGATTACGAGCAAATTAAAGAAAAAATAAAGGATATCTATTTGTTTATGGAAAACAGCTTTTGTTATGGGGAATACAATATATTAGCGAAAAGAATAATGAACCTATTGTCTTGCATGTAGCGGAATGGAATAAGGATGCTCTTATGTTGTATAAAAAAGTCGGATTTGAAATAACCAATATTGAAAAAGTTCGATAATGACAAAAAGGAACTATGAATTTGACGAGGTGAAAAATAATGAGAATAAGACCGTATCAAAATAAAGATTTTGATAGCATATCTCAGTGGATAACAGATGAACGCTCACACGCTTTATGGTGTGCAAATTTAATACCATATCCACTTGAGAAGAAAGGTTTTGATGATTTACTACAACAAGCTGAAGAAAGGTTCGAGGACAGCCCATTTGTTGCTACTACATATGATGGGAAGGTAGTTGGATTTTTTTGCTTTTCAGTAAATTTGAGTACAAATGAAGGAATGCTAAAATTTGTAGTAATTGATAATACAATACGAAATAAGGGATACGGATGTGAAATGCTTAAGTTAGCTGTGAAATATGCATTTGAAATTGCTAAAGCAGATGCAGTACACTTGAATGTGTTTCCTGAAAATCTTGGTGCGAAGAATTGTTATCTAAAAGTGGGATTTAGAGAAAGAATACTAACAGAAAATGCTTTCAGTTTTAAGGATGAATCATGGGGAAGATGTAATATGATTATTACAAAATAAAGAATTTTAAGTTGATAGAGGATTAAAGATATGTTGATTACACCAACACTTAATTTTGGAGGAACTTGCCGAGAAGCAATTCGAATGTATGAAAAAGCATTTGAGGGAAAGATTAGTTGCTTAATATCATATAGGGAAGCAAATGACCCAGCATATATGTCACTTCTTAGTGAAGAACAGAAAGATTATGTTTATCATGCAGAACTGGTATTAGGTAACCAAAGAATAATCATGAGTGATCATGTCGACATTGCGTTTACAGTTTGCTATTCCAACTTTCTTACCATTATGTACGACACAAAAGAAGAAGTACAAAGAGCATATGAAATTATGAAAGAAGGAAGTAAAACAATATATGAAATGGAAGCTACACCATATAGTTCCTGTCGAGTTGTTTTTGTTGATAAATTTGGAATACGTTGGGGAATTATGACCGAGCAAACAGAGAAATAACTTTAAGCTTGCTACCGAACTATATTTATTGAATTCTCAATAGTACCAAAAACATAATATATAAGGGGTGATTACATGACAACAATTGAACAAGGCTGTATCGACATTTGGATAGACGAAATCGTTCCCTGTCTGAGAGACACTGTAACAGGCGATATCAAAGAAACTGTCGTATTCAAAATCGAAAGCCGCACTTACCTAAAGAAATTCCAGAAAGCCAATGGTTGGCACATCAACTGGAATGAGATACCAAAGAATGTTGAAGTATATGCACTTGCCTTAAAGGATGACAATACCATCCAAGGCTTAGTTGGTATCAGAAATGATAAAGACTCCCATGCCGCTTATCTTCATTGGGCTTGTACTGCTCCTCATAACAATAAGTATGAATTTGGCAATCAGAAATATGTTGGTGTAGGTGGTCATCTTTTCGCTATAGCTGCCGATAAATCTACCACCTGGGGATATGAGGGAGCTATTCATGGATTTGCCGCTAATGAGGAATTATTAAGGCATTATATGGATGTATTCCATGCGGAATATTTGGGAATGCTTCATCAGTACCAGTTCTTTATTGACGAGGAACAAGCAAAAAATCTATTGGAGGTGTATCATTATGAATGGAACGAGACCTAAATTCATGGAAAATCAGGTTCCGGCACAGAGTTACTTTGAACAGCCCAATCCTTATGTTAATGCACCATCTTGTCATGTGAATTTGCTTGAATTATCAAGATATGCAAAAAGATGTGGAAAGAAGCTGGTCGAGCTTACACAAGAAGAAGTAAAAAAGTTTTCAATCTAGGAGCAGCTGTTAGCCTCGTAGAGGCGATTTTACGAATAGCGCGACTGAACTGTTTATTTAAGGTGATGTGTCATAAATGCATATATTTCCTGGTGTTTTCAGATGTGCAATATCGCTTCCAATGTAGGTACCGAGGAGCTTGCACATTTGGAGATGGTGGGGGCTATCGTGCATCAGCTGACCCGTAATCTTTCCATGGAAGAGATAGAAAAAAGCGGCTTTGATAAATATTATGTGGACCATACCATTGGTGTATGGCCTCAGGCGGCAGGGGGAATTCCCTTTAATGCCTGCGAATTTCAGGTTAAGGGTGATGTGATTACGGATTTAACTGAGGATATGGCGGCAGAGCAGAAGGCGAGAAGCACCTATGATAACATTCTTCGACTGATTAAGGAGCCTGATGTATGTGAGCCTATTAAGTTTCTGCGCCAGCGTGAAATTGTTCATTTTCAGCGCTTTGGTGAAGCACTGCGCATAACAACAGATAAGCTTAACAGCAAGAATTTCTATGCATTTAATCCCGGCTTTGATATGTGCGAGAGCTGTGACGGGAAATAATAGAAGGGTAATAATGGAAATATCACAAAACGGCGGGATATAGTAAGTAATCCTGCCGTTTTGTAATATTATATATTATAATTCAGGCATAGTGGTAAATGGTTGCCTATAATATGATACAAAAATGATACACCTCTGTTACATGATAAAAAGAACAAAATGGGGCTGGGAGGAAGACAGATGATAAAGATATTAATTGCAGAGGATGAAGAGCCTATTGCAAATCTGATAAAGATGAATCTGAACAGAGCGGGGTATAAATGTACATGGGCGGCGAACGGTGAGCTGGCGGCAGACTATATGATGAATGAGCCCTTTGATTTGGTGCTGCTTGACATTATGCTGCCGGGAATTAACGGCTATGAGCTGATGGACTATGCTAGACAGCTTGAGCTTCCGGTGATTTTTCTGACAGCTCTCGGAAGTACTGACGACAAGGTGAAGGGGCTTAAAATGGGAGCAGACGATTATCTGACCAAGCCCTTTGAGATTGTGGAGCTTTTAGCCCGTGTTGAGGTAGTGCTGCGCCGTTATAACAAGTCAGATGTAAAACTGCAGGTGGGAGATGTAGTAATAGACACGGCATCTCACATAGTGACGCTGAGCGGAGAGCCGATATATTTGACAATGAAGGAATTTGATTTGCTGTTGCTTTTTGCAAGAAATCGAAATATTGCTCTTTATAGGGAGACAATTTATGAAAATGTCTGGGGTGGTGAGTACATGGGGCAGAGCAGGACAGTGGATTTACATGTGCAGAGATTAAAAAAGAAGCTCCATTGGGAGGATAAAATCAAGGCGGTGTACAAGGTGGGGTATCGGCTGGAGGCATAAATACAGATGAAATTTTCGGACAAATTATTTTTTGCGACTACAGCGCTTTTGACCATAATTTTTGCGGTTTTTGGTATCTGGATGCTCTCTTCTTATTTCCAAAGGATATTGAATCGTGAAATAGAGCAGGGAAATACTGAAAATATGATGTTTCAATACCTTTTTGAGATGGCGTATCAGTCAACCTTGGAGTACGGCGATGAATATGCTTTGGACAGGGCGATTGACAGTGCTAAGGAAAGCATGGAAAAAGGGGGCAGCCTTCTTTTTGTGCAAAACAGTAGAGGTGAATTCCTATATGGTGAACAGCTGGGCAGACAGCAGGGGCTGTTGGAGGCGGCAGACAGGATTCGGGGAGAGCTTACGGAGGAGAATGATTTTGGCAGTGGCATCAGCAATTTGGAAAGCGGTGATTTCCTTCTCTGTATCTGTCAAAGCAATGTGGGGGAGGAAACTCTTTATCTTGGAATATGCAGGGATTTGACGGAGATTTATGAGGACAGGCAAAGCCTGCTGAATCAATATCGTTTGGCACTGGTGCTTCTGTTGGTTATGGGAGGAATCTGTATTTATATACTTTCTCATTATATTACACAGCCTATCCGAACATTGGGCAGGGTGGCAGGGCGTATAGCCTCAGGCAATTATGAAAAGCGTTCCCAGTACAAGTCACCTGATGAAATCGGTGAATTGGCAGCAAGCTTTAACCGCATGGCAGATAAGCTTGTGGAGCAGATGCATGAGAAGGAGCTGGAGGCAAAGCAAAAGGAGGACTTTACGGCAGCCTTTGCCCATGAATTGAAGACCCCTCTGACCTCCATTATCGGTTATGCGGATATGCTTAATTCCATAGATTTGTCAGAGGAGGAGCGCAGGGAAGCTTATTTCTATATTTACAGTCAGGGAAAGCGCCTGGAGAGCCTTTCCCATAAGCTGTTAGAGCTGGTTAGCATGGAGAAGCAGCCTATGGTGTATAGACCGGTTTCAACTAAGCAGCTGGAGGAAAATATCAGGACTACCATGCGACCTGTCTGGAAACAGAAGAATATCAAAGGTAAAATTGTGATGGAAAAGGGAACTATTTATGGTGATTATGAGCTTTTGTTATCCCTGTTTTATAATCTGCTTGATAATGCTACAAAGGCAGTGGCTGAAGGGGGCTTTGTGCTGCTAAAGGGCAGAAGTATTCAGAATGGTTATGAAATCAAGGTCGTTGACAATGGTCGTGGAATTCCCAAGGAGGAAATACATCGTATAACAGAGGCCTTTTATATGGTGGACAAATCCCGCTCCCGCAAGGAGGGAGGAGCAGGTATCGGAATGGCGTTGTGCCAGAAAATTATTTCCCTGCATCAGGGTACCCTGAAGATTGACAGTAAGATAGGAGAGGGAACCGTAATTCAATTATGCTTTCCGGGAGAAGTAACGGAGCAAAGCGGTAGAAAAACCTATAAGCAGGAAGTACAGGAGTGAAAAGGATGATGAAAAGACGGCATATGCTTTATTCTATTTGTATTATCGGCTTGCTTATTCTGATTGCAGGGTCATTTCTTGTGCCGCAGTTTATATTTGCTGTACAGGACAGTCTGCGTGGGCAGCATATCAGTCTTGAAAAGAGAGGAAATCTAGATATTACACGACTGAATTTATCCTATGAAAAATCCCTATCCAAAAGAATGACAAGCTTTAGTGAGGGAGTTGCCCAAGGGAAAAAATATTATGTGGCGGCAACAAGCTATACAGCAGGAGATAATTACGCAGATAATGAAGATTTAATCGATATCACCCAAAAAATGCTTTATCAGAACAGCATTTTGATACTGTTAGATATGGGTTTTTTACCGGACAGTATTCTGAATCCATTGGATTATGAGAATACATTACAGTCATGGAAACGATATGTTATTTATGATGAGGATTTTAAAAATGGAACTGCGTTGATGGCATGGTATATTGACCTGTTTTTCGATGAGGGAATCAGGCTGCGTATCCTTACAGATACGGAGACGGGTACTCTCTATTTTGCACAGGCGGATTATCCTGAGGACGTAAAAAGCATTGCAAAGTCGCTTATGAAGGAGACTGTATTAACCGATAATGCCTACGCCATAACCTGTATGGTAAACGGGGAGTACGAAACCAATGAAGCCGGTTTGTATTCATCTTATTGGGAGAAACTGTATTATGGGAATGAACAGTACTCTGATAAGGGGCAGAATATTGAGATAAGTAAGCTGTGGGAGGAATTTTTGAACAGCTATGTTCCCAAGGAGAATGCGCTGGAGATTCCTCTTTCTTATAATGGGAACCTGTTGAATTATAAAATAGAATATAATATGGAGAAGAATCAGCTGACTGTGGGAATTACCGAGATTGGTGAGCTGATATCGGATTTTGCATATTAGAGAAAGGGTTTAAAGAATAATTTGTCTTCTGTACCTATATATTTAGAAAAAAGGTACAGGAGACTTTTTGGTGGAAAAAATCAGTGTTTTCATGCGCAGGCTGGACGATTTTGTCTGGGGTCCGGGAATGCTTGGACTCTTGCTTGGTACGGGGATTTATCTGATGTTTAAGCTTCGTTTCCTGCCGCTTCGCAATTTAAAGTTTGCTTTGCTTTGTGCTGTTGGGAAGGAAAAAGGGCAGAGTGGGAAGGCATCTAAGGGAGGTATTTCTTCCTTTTCTTCTCTGACAACGGAGCTTGCAGCTACCATTGGAACAGGTAATATTGTAGGTGTGGCAACGGCAATGGTGCTTGGAGGGCCGGGGGCGCTTTTATGGATGATGCTTTCCAGTCTGGTGGGAATGGCTACTAAGCTTGTGGAGAGCACACTGGCTGTAAAATACCGAACCAGAAATGATAGAGGTGAGATAGTGGGAGGTCCCATGTATACTATGGCAAATGCGTTTCCAAATAAAGGCTTTGGCAGAGTAATGGGGTGCTGCTTTGCCGCATTTGCGGTGATGTCTTCCTTTGGTATGGGCAATATGACACAGTCCAATTCCATAGCAGCGGCAATGAAGACTACCTTTCAACTGCCGGAGGAAAAGACAGGGCTTATTGTAACGATTATTACCATTCTGGTGGTATTGGGGGGAATTAAGACCATTTCAAGGGTGACTCAGATTGTAGTGCCTCTAATGGGAAGCTTCTATATGGCGGGAGCCTTGCTTGTGATTGCAACACATTTCAGACAGCTTCCTCAGGGCTTGTGCGAAATTGTAAAAATGGCATTCTGTCCTCAGGCGGCAGGAGGAGGACTTTTTGGAAGTATGACGGCTGGCATTACAGAGGCGCTGCGCTGGGGCGTTTCCAGAGGAGTTTTTTCCAATGAGGCAGGCTTGGGAGCAGCCGGAATCAGTGCAGCGGCAGCTGATACAAAGGATTACATCAGACAGGGCTATATCAGCATGACAGGTGTATTTTTGGATACGATTGTCATATGCTCGGTAACCGGGCTTGCTCTTTCGGCATCAGGTGTTTTGGGAATGACAGATGAGTGGGGACAGCTTTTGACCGGAACGGCGCTCACAATTGCAGCATTTGAGAGTACCTTTGGCAGTATGGGAGGCTGTTTTGTCAGTATTTGTATTGCATTGTTCGCTTTTGCAACCATTATAGGCTGGGCGTATCAGGGAGAAAAGGCATTTGAATTTTTGGCAGGGAAATCAAAGTACTGTATTATTTATCGTTTTTTCTATGGGTTTGTGGCATTTGTAGGAGCCGTATGTGCGTTGGAGGTAGTGTGGGATTTTTCAGATGTCTGTAATGCATTGATGGCAGTACCCAATCTAATTTGTGTGTTATTATTGTCAGGAGAAATATGCAGGGAAATAAAGGAATATGAAGGCAAAAAGCAGGTATAAACGGCATTGCGGAAGAGTATTGGGAAAATAGAAGTTGTGGGAAAAACAAAGTCGTGGTATGATAATAAAACAAAAAGAAAGCCACAGAAGTGTAATGGTAGGAAAAATGACAAGAACAGTTGAGAATTTTTTACGATATGTAAGGATAGATACCCGGTCTGAGGAGGCATGTGAGAGCACACCCAGCACAGCAGGACAGCATGCTTTGGCAAGACTTTTGATGGAGGAATTGACCAAGCTGGGGGCAGAAGAGCTTGTCTATGACAGGGAGCATTGCTATGTATATGCCACAATACCGGCAACGTCAGGCTGCGAGAAAGCACCGGTGCTTGGATTTATTTCGCACATGGATACCTCGCCCGCAGTGAGCGGCTGTGATGTGAAGCCCAGAATTGTGGAGCATTATGAGGGCGGTGATATTCTGCTCAATCAAGAGCACAATATTGTGATGCGGACAGAAGAATTTCCGGAGCTTGCAAAATTTGTGGGGAAGGATTTGATAGTGACGGACGGAACTACGCTTCTTGGGGCGGACGACAAGGCGGGAATCGCAGAGATTATGGCGATGGCGGCGTATTTTACGGAGCATAAGGAGGCAAGGCATGGGAAAATACGCATCGGTTTTACGCCGGACGAGGAAATAGGAAGAGGAGCAGATTATTTTGATGTAAAGCTTTTCGGTGCAGATTTTGCCTACACAGTGGACGGCGGCGGGCTGGGAGAGCTGGAGTATGAAAATTTCAATGCGGCGGGGGCTAGGCTTATTGTGCATGGGAGGAATGTACACCCGGGCTCTGCCAAGGGCAAGATGAAGAATGCGATTTTGATTGCGCAGGAGTTCCAAAGTCTCCTTCCCGTTGAGCAAAATCCCATGTATACGGAAGGGTATGAGGGCTTTTTTCATTTGGACAGCATGAAGGGAACAGTTGAGGAGGCTTGCGCAGAATATATAATACGCGACCATGATAAGGAGCTGTTTGAACAAAAAAAGGTATGTTTTATGAGTTGTGCCGCTTTCCTGAATGAAAAGTACGGAGAGGGAACCATTTCGGTGGACATGCAGGATTCCTATTACAATATGCGGGAGGTAATAGAGCCTCATATGCATTTGATTGAGAATGCAAAGCAGGTGATGCTTGAGCTTGGAATTGAGCCTCTTGTTTCTCCCATCAGAGGCGGCACGGACGGAGCCAGATTGTCCTTTATGGGATTGCCTTGTCCGAATCTTTGCACCGGAGGAGAAAATTATCACAGCAGATATGAATACGCCTGTGTGCAGTCTATGGAGAAGGTTACACAGCTTTTGATTTTGCTGGCTGAACGATATGCTGACAGAGAAAAGCTTTTGGAATGATAGGTTGAGTAATTACTTTTATGAGATGAATAGGGAAGGAATGTAAGAATTACATGAGTGAAATGGCAAGTCAAATGTTAGGAAATTATCCCGTGCAGGGAGAAGATAAGCTTGATGAGGAGGCTTCCAGACAGTATTATTTTATGGATAAGGCAAGAAAGTATGTGGAAGAGCTGGCACAGAAGCTGGGGCGTAGACCAACCTGCTGTGTTACTACCTTTGGCTGTCAGATGAATGCCAGAGACTCCGAGAAGCTTGTGGGTATTTTGGAGAGAGTAGGTTATGAGATAATAGAAAATGAGAGTGCGGATTTTGTAATATACAACACCTGTACCGTGCGTGATAACGCCAACCAAAAGGTTTACGGGAGACTGGGGGTGTTAAATGGTTACAAGAAGAAAAATCCCCATATGAAAATAGCACTTTGCGGCTGTATGATGCAGGAGCCCTCCGTCATTGAGAAAATTAAGACGAGCTATTCCTTTGTGGACTTGATTTTCGGCACTCATAATATTTTCAAATTTGCTGAGCTGTTGACTGCACTTTTTGAAAATCAGGGCATGGTTATTGATATTTGGAAGGATACTGACCAGATTGTGGAGGATTTGCCGGTGGAGCGCAAATATTCCTTTAAGTCAGGTATCAATATTATGTTTGGCTGTAATAATTTTTGCAGCTATTGCATCGTACCCTATGTGAGGGGACGGGAGAGAAGCCGAAGCCCCAAGGATATTATTCGGGAAATTGAAAGACTGGTGGCAGACGGTGTGGTTGAGGTGATGCTTCTTGGGCAGAATGTGAATTCTTATGGAAAGAATTTGGAGGAGCCGGTTAGCTTTGCCCAGCTTTTGAGAGAAATAGAAAAGATTGAAGGCCTAAAGCGTATTCGTTTCATGACCTCCCACCCCAAGGATTTGTCTGATGAGTTGATTCAGGTAATGAAGGAGTCAAAGAAAATCTGCCGTCATTTGCATCTGCCTCTGCAATCCGGTTCTACACGGATTTTACAGGCGATGAACCGCAGATATACCAAGGAGCAATATTTGGAACTGGCTGCCCGTATTCGCAGGGAAATTCCCGATATTGCCATTACAACGGATATTATTGTGGGCTTTCCGGGTGAAACTCCGAAGGACGTGGAGGAGACTATTGATGTTATCAGACAGGTGAAGTATGACAATGCCTTTACTTTCATTTATTCCAAGCGTACTGGTACTCCCGCCGCAGCTATGGAGCAGGTTCCTGAGGCGGTAGTGAAGGAGGGCTTTGACAAGGTATTAAAAACGGTTCAGGAAACTGCAAGGGAGCAGGTGGCGCGTTATCAGGGAAGCATCTGTGAGGTTCTGGTTGAAGAGATGAATGAAAATGATTCCAGTCTTGTAACAGGTCGTATGTCCAACAATACCCTGGTGCATTTTCCGGGTAATGCCGATTTGGTGGGGAAGCTTGTTATGGTTTCCTTAGACAGGTGTCAAGGCTTCTATTACATCGGTCATTTGGTTTCAGAAAAGCCTTCAGGAGAAAATTTATAAATCTGTAAAATTTTACTTGAAATCAGAGATAAAAAGGAATAAGATAAGGTTCGTGTGACTTTATAAAAATTTTATAAAGTCATATGAATCTTATTTTTGTGAGGATTGATGCATATGGATAAATTAAAACCAAAGCTTTTTTCTGTTATGAAGACCTATACTAAGGAGCAGTTTGTAAAAGACGTTATTGCCGGCATTATTGTGGCGATTATAGCCCTGCCCCTGTCCATCGCCTTGGCGCTTGCCTCCGGTGTTACTCCTGAAAAGGGTATTTATACTGCTATTACAGCAGGCTTTGTGATTTCCTTTTTGGGTGGAAGCCGTGTGCAGATAGCCGGTCCTACGGCAGCGTTTGCGACTATTGTTGCGGGAATTGTGGCTAAGAACGGCATGGACGGGCTGATTGTGGCCACTCTGATGGCAGGCGTTATTTTGATGGTGATGGGTTTTTTAAGACTGGGTAATCTGATTAAGTTTATACCCTATACTATTACCACCGGATTTACATCAGGTATTGCAGTGACTATTTTTGTAGGTCAGATAAAGGATTTTCTAGGCCTTTCTGTAGTAAGCGAGGAGCCCTTGATTGAAACTATGGAAAAGCTTAAGGCAGTGGTTAAGTTTATAGGTACCATTAATGTACAGGCTGTTATTGTTGGCATGGTATGCATGGTCATTTTAATCGGCTGGCCCTATCTGCCGGGCTTTTGTAAGAGAATTCCCCCTTCCTTAATTGCAGTGTTATTGAGCATTGCCATGGTAAAGGGGCTTAACATGAAGGTGAATACGATTGGAGATTTGTATGAGATTTCCAATAAGCTGCCGACTTTTTCAATACCTGCATTTAGCTTATCCACGGTGAGAAATGTATTGCCGGACGCTTTTACCATTGCTATTTTGGCTGCCATTGAATCGTTGCTTTCCTGCGTGGTTGCAGACAGCATGGTAAACAGCAGACATCGCTCCAATATGGAGCTGATTGCTCAGGGTGCAGGTAACATTACCTCAGCTCTCTTTGGTGGTATTCCCGCAACAGGCGCCATTGCAAGAACTGCTGCCAATGTGAAAAACGGTGGACGTACTCCGGTTGCCGGAATGATTCATGCAGTGACATTGTTGCTTATTCTGGTAGTTTTGATGCCCTATGCAGCGTTGATTCCCATGCCCGCCATTGCAGCAATTTTATTTATGGTTGCCTATAATATGTCGGAATGGAGAAAGTTTGTAAGTCTGTGTAGGACAGCACCAAAGAGCGACATCATTGTGCTGGTGCTTACCTTTGTCCTTACGGTAGTATTTGACTTAGTGGTTGCTATTGAGGTTGGCATTCTTTTGGCGGCAATTCTTTTCATGAAGCGCATGAGCGATGTGACTGAGGTGGAGGGCTGGAAGTATTTGGACGAGGATGATGACAAGGACAGTCTTGCCCTGCGGGAGGTTCCCAAGAACACTATGGTTTATGAGGTGAGCGGTCCGCTGTTCTTCGGCGCAGCCGATAAGATATTGAAGATTACCCTTGACGAGAAGATGAATTGTCTTGTGCTTCGTATGCGCAGCGTGAGTGCCATTGATGCAACGGCGATGCATAATCTGGAGCAGCTTTACGACCAGTGCAAAAAGAAGAAAATCAACATGATATTCTCCCATGTCAATGAGCAGCCCATGCGTGTTATGAAAAAGGCGGGCTTCGTTGAAAGGGTAGGAAATGAGAATTTTTGTGCACATATTGATGATGCACTCAGACGCGCGCAAGATTTACAATAACAATATTTTGTGGTATGATAAGAAGCGGATATGTAGATTTAGCATATCCGCTTCATTAATAGATAATAGCGTAACATTTGCCGAAAGAATTGCCGTTTGGTGATGAGATTTGGTATTTTACAGAACAGGGGTAGAAAAAAGTGTCAGAGTTAACTCCCATGATGCAGCAATACATGGAAACAAAAAAGCAATATCAGGACTGTATTCTTTTTTATCGCTTGGGCGATTTTTATGAGATGTTTTTTGAAGATGCGTTGACGGTGACGAAGGAACTGGAGCTAACCTTAACCGGAAAGTCCTGCGGCTTGGAGGAACGCGCACCCATGTGCGGCATTCCTTTTCATGCAGTGGAAGGATATTTGACCAGATTAGTCAACAAAGGCTATAAGGTGGCTATCTGTGAGCAGATGGAGGACCCGAAGCTGGCCAAAGGGCTGGTAAAGAGAGAGGTTGTCCGAATCGTGACTCCGGGAACCAATCTGAATATGCAGTCCTTGGAGGAGTCTAAGAATAACTATTTGATGTGTATTACATATACGCCTACAAAAATAGGTATTTCTGTGGCAGACGTAACGACAGGTGATTACTATCTCACAGAGGTAGATGATTTAAAAAAGCTTATGGACGAGCTGATGAAGTATGAACCCTCAGAGATTATCTGTAATGATGCCTTTTTGGTAAGCGGTATTGATGTGGCAGATTTGAAGGGTAGGCTGCATATTTCGTTAAACGCTCTGGAGGCGCATCTGTTTGATGATGAGGGCTGTAAAAGAGCTCTGCTTAGGCATTTTAAGGTTAGTACCCTAATCGGACTCGGCATTGAAGAATTTCCTGTGGGTATGATTGCGGCAGGAGCATTGTTACAATATCTGTATGAGACCCAGAAGACTGACCTAGGACATTTTACCCATATTTATCCCTATCTAACCAGTAAGTATATGCTTTTAGACAGCTCCACAAGGCGAAATCTGGAGCTGACGGAAACACTGAGAGAGAAGCAGAAGAGAGGTTCTCTTTTGTGGGTGTTAGATAAGACGAAGACGGCAATGGGAGCCAGAATGCTCAGGAGCTTTATCGAGCAGCCACTGATAGATAAGGAGGAAATGGAGAAGCGGTTGGACGCTATTGAGGAATTCAATAAGGACAGTGTTTCCAGAGATGAAATCAGAGAATACCTGAATCCTATCTATGATTTGGAGCGCCTTTTAAGTAAGGTAACCTATAAGACTGCTAATCCAAGGGACTTGATAGCCTTTCGCAACTCACTTGAGATGCTGCCTCATATTAAAACCGTTCTTAAGGGGTTTTCCTGTGAGGAGCTTGTAAAGGCAAATGAACAGATAGAAGGTCTTGAGGATATTTATCATTTGATTTTAAACGCTATCGAGGAGGAGCCGCCTATAACGATAAGAGAGGGCGGTATGATAAAGGACGGCTTTGATGAGACAATAGATATGCTGCGAAGTGCTAAGCGTGACGGCAAAAAATGGCTGGCTCAGCTGGAAGAGCAGGATAGAGAGAGAACCGGTATTAAGAACCTGAGAATTAAGTACAACAAGGTATTTGGTTATTATTTTGAGGTTACTAATTCTTATAAAAATATGGTTCCTGAGGACTATATACGCAAGCAGACCCTTGCCAATGCGGAGCGCTATACCACGCCTCGGTTAAAGGAGCTGGAGGATACAATTTTAAATGCCGAGGATAAGCTCCAGACCTTGGAGTATGATTTGTTTTGCAAGCTGAGGGATTCTATTGCCATGGAGATTGAGCGCATTCAGAGAACTGCCAAGGCGGTGGCAAGATTGGACGTGTATGCTTCTTTGGCGCTGGTGGCTGAAAGAAATCATTATGTAAGACCCAAGCTGAATGAAAAGGGTATTATTGATATTAAGGGCGGAAGGCACCCGGTAGTAGAGCAGATGATTACCAATGATTTGTTTATTGATAATGACACCTATTTGGACAATGGTAAAAATTGTATTAGTGTGATTACCGGCCCCAATATGGCAGGGAAGTCCACTTATATGCGACAGTCTGCCCTGATTGTGCTGATGGCACAGATAGGAAGCTTTGTTCCGGCAAGAAGTGCAAATATCGGTATTGTAGACAGGATTTTTACCCGTGTGGGAGCCTCTGATGATTTGGCGAGTGGACAGTCCACCTTTATGGTGGAGATGAACGAGGTTGCGAATATTTTGCGTAATGCAACCTCCAACAGTCTTTTGATTTTAGACGAAATAGGCAGGGGAACCTCAACCTTTGATGGACTGAGTATCGCATGGGCGGTGATTGAGCATATCAGTAACCGCAAGCTTTTGGGAGCAAAAACCTTGTTTGCCACTCATTATCATGAGCTGACAGAGCTTGAGGGCAAGATGAACAATGTGAACAATTATTGTATTGCCGTGAAGGAATGCGGTGACGACATTGTGTTCCTAAGAAAGATTATTAAGGGTGGAGCAGACAGAAGCTACGGCATTCAGGTTGCAAAGCTTGCAGGCGTGCCTGATATGGTGATTGACCGCGCTAAGGAAATTGCAGAACAGCTAAGCGATAACGATATTACCAGAAAGGTGCAGAGCATTGCGGTAGATACGAAGGGAGAGAATAAAGGGAAAAAACAGCCCAAGTATGATGAAGTGGATATGGCACAGATGTCACTTTTTGATACGGTAACTGACGAAGATGTCTTAAAAGAGCTTATGGAGATTGAGGTCACAACCCTGACTCCTTTGGACGCTTTGAATACCCTATATCGATTACAAAATAAACTGAAAAACAGATGGAAGGATTAACACAGCGCTCTACAGCGGATAGGAAAGGGACGAGAGGAAATAGGACAATATGGCGCAGATACATATATTGGATTCGGAAACAGTAGATAAGATTGCAGCCGGAGAGGTGGTGGAGCGCCCTGCAAGTGTGGTGAAGGAGCTTGTGGAAAATGCTATAGACGCCGGAGCCACAGCTATTACGGTGGAGGCAAAGGAAGGCGGTATTGAGTTTATCCGCGTGACGGATAACGGAGCAGGAATGGAAAGAGAACAGCTCCGCAAGGCATTTTTACGTCATGCCACCAGCAAAATAGAGTGTGCGGAGGATTTGAACAGAGTGTCCAGTCTTGGCTTTCGCGGCGAGGCACTTTCCAGTATCGCCGCTGTTTCCAAGGTGGAGGTAATCACCAAGCCGAAGGTCAGTCTTACAGGAACCCGCATTGTGCTGGAGGGGGCGGTTGAGAAGTGCTTTGAGGAGATTGGTGCCCCTGACGGAACAACCTTTATCATGCGCAATCTGTTTTTTAACACTCCTGTGCGGCGGAAATTTTTAAAGCAGCCCGCTACGGAGGGCGGTTATATTGTAGATTTGATGGAGCATCTTGCACTTTCAAGACCGGATATCTCCTTTAAGTTTCTTTTGGGAAATCAGACACGCTTCCATACCTCGGGTAACGGTGATTTGAAGGAGGTTGTTTATCGTATTTACGGAAGGGAGATTGCCTCTTCTCTGGTGCCTATACAGACGGAGCTTGAGGGAATTAAGATTGAAGGCTATCTGGGAAAGCCTGTGCTTGTACGCTCCAATCGTAATTTTGAGATTTACTATATTAATGGGCGCTTCATCAAAAGCAGTGTAGTTGCCAGAGCAGTCGAGGAGGGCTATAAGGAATATCTGATGCAGCATAAATTTCCTTTGTGTGTGCTGCATATTACTATGGATACAGAGCGGGTTGATGTGAATGTGCATCCCACAAAAATGGATGTTCGTTTCAGCGACGGTATGAACGTGAGCAGGCTTTTGGCGAGGGCTGTTCAAGATGCTTTAAAGCAGAGGGAAATGATTCCTGATGCAGCACTGACGGAGGAAAAGCAGCTTAGCCAAAAAGCCGTTAAGGAGCATACGCCTGAGCCCTTTGAACAGCATAGAAATAGTAATTATCGGGTTATGGAGGAAGCGAAATATCGAGCAGAAGAACCCAAAATGCAGGATTTTATGCAAAATCCCGTTTGGAAACGGGTGCTTAGCAGTAAAAATCGGGAAGAAATGACGGGAATGCCCCGCAAAATGTCGGAAAATCCCGAATTACAGCAGGAGACAACAGTTACCGGTGTTGTTACAGGACAGGAGGAAGAGTTTTTTATAGAAGCCCCTGAGGATATGGAGCCGTCCAAAATGAGCATGGCGGAGGCTGTGGAAGAGAATGCAGTAGTGGAGGAAGAGGACGCAGAGAAAATAGAAAATTCCACACAGATGAATCTTTTTGAGGAAAAAATGCTCACGGTAGAAAACCGCGCCCGCTATCGAATAATCGGTCAGGTCTTTGACACATACTGGCTGCTTCAGTTTGAAGATAAGCTTTTTATTATAGACCAGCATGCTGCCCATGAGAAGGTAAAATATGAGCGTCTGATGAAGCAGTATCATGAAAAAAATGTGGTTTCACAGGCACTAATGCCTCCCATCATTGTAAGTCTGAGCGGACAAGAGGAGCTGGTGCTAAAGGAGTATCAGGAGATTTTTACTGAGCTTGGCTTTGAGGTAGAGGCTTTTGGCGGAAGCGAATATGCACTCAGAAGTGTGCCGGTAGATTTGTACGGCTGTAGTGAGAAGGAGATGTTTTTGGAGGTCTTAGATGAGCTTGCGGAGGGAACAAGCCGAAGCAGCTTAAGAGTTGTTGAGGAAAAAATTGCTTCTATGTCATGTAAGGCAGCTGTGAAGGGGAACAACCGTTTAAGCCTTGAGGAGGCGGAAAAGCTTATAGATGAGCTGCTTACGTTGGAAAATCCCTATAATTGCCCCCACGGAAGACCTACCATTATTACGATTAGCAAAGCAGAAATGGAAAAGAAATTTAAAAGAATTGTCTAGAAGCTGTCAGATAGACAATGTACCGACAAAATAAAAGGGTCAAGGGAAATAGCAGGTATGAAGGAAGAAGTAACCGAAACGAAACAACAAAACGGACAAGCCACATCTTTACTTCCCCCTATGATTGTTTTGACAGGACCTACGGCGGTGGGCAAGACAAGATTGTCCATTGAGCTGGCAAAGCGGGTGGAGGGAGAAATCATTTCGGCAGACTCCATGCAGGTCTATAAGCATATGGATATAGGCTCAGCAAAGATTACAAAGGCGCAGATGCAGGGCGTGCGTCATCATCTGATTGATGTACTGGAGCCTTGGGAGGAATTCAATGTTGTGGTATTCAAGCAAAAATGTGAGGAGTACCTTCAGCAAATCTATGAACGTGGGCATATTCCCATTTTAACGGGAGGAACAGGCTTTTATATTCAGGCAGTGCTAAGAAATATTGATTTTACGGAAAATGAGGAAAATACACCTTATCGTAAGCGATTGGAGGAGCTGGCTAGGGAGCGTGGAGCGGAATATCTGCACCATATGCTTGCCGAGGTAGATGAGCCCTCAGCGCAGGCAATACATGCCAATAATATCAAACGAACCATTAGAGCCCTTGAATATTATGAGCTTACAGGAGAGAGAATTTCTGACCACAACGAGAAGGAGAAGAGGAAGGAGAGTGCCTATAATTCCTGCTATTTTGTATTGAATGACAAGAGAGAGCTTCTGTATCAGCGAATTGACGAAAGAGTGGAGGAAATGCTTAAGGAGGGACTTTTTGATGAGGTGAAGACTCTGCGGAGTATGGGCTGCCACAAGGGTATGGTGTCCATGCAGGGGCTCGGCTACAAGGAAGTGCTTGCCTGTCTGGAGGGAGAACTCTCCTTTGACGAGGCTGTATACCTGATTAAGCGTGACACAAGACATTTTGCGAAAAGACAGCTCACATGGTTTCGCAGGGAGCCGGACGTTATTTGGATTGACAAGGATAAGTTTGCGTATGATGATGAAAAAATACTGGAATATATGCTGGAACAATTAAAAGAAAAAAAGATAATCCGGTAAGGTGAAAAAGAGTAAGCAAGTCAGCCCCGGAAAATTGTATACAAATAGGAGTAAGCTACACATGAGTGAAATTAAAAATTTTTATGCCGACATGGGCATAGGCGAACAGGTTTATAGCTACGGAAGTAATATTTTGGAGGAATTAAAGGAGAGGTTTGCGGCTATTGATGAAAGAGCTGAGTATAATCAGCTTAAGGTATTGAAGGCAATGCAGGAAAATCAGGTCAGCGAGGCATGCTTTCTGGGTACTACGGGTTATGGCTATAACGATTTGGGAAGAGACACGCTGGAAGCGGTTTATGCAAAGGTTTTCCATGCTGAGGATGCTCTGGTACGCCCACAGATTACCTGCGGAACTCATGCGCTGGCATTGGCATTGATGAGTAATCTGCGTCCGGGTGACGAGCTGCTTTCACCTGTGGGAAAGCCCTATGATACACTTGAGGAGGTTATCGGAATACGCCCTGCAAAGGGCTCTCTGGCAGAGTATGGGATTACCTATAAGCAGGTTGATTTGCTTGATGATGGCAGCTTTGACTATGAGAATATTAGAAAGAGTATTCATGAGAGAACAAGACTTGTTACCATTCAGCGTTCTAAGGGATATCAGACAAGACCCACGCTTTCCGTGGAGCGAATAGGTGAGTTGATTCACTTTATTAAAGAGATTAAGCCGGACGTTATCTGTATGGTGGATAACTGCTATGGAGAATTTGTGGAGACGATTGAGCCTACAGATGTGGGAGCTGATATGGTAGTAGGCTCCCTGATTAAGAATCCGGGAGGCGGTCTTGCACCCATCGGTGGGTATATTGCAGGCAGGAAGGAATGTGTGGAAAATGCAGCCTATCGTTTGACGTCTCCCGGTCTTGGCAAGGAGGTAGGAGCCTCTCTCGGTGTGCTTGGCAGTCTTTATCAGGGACTTTTTTTGGCACCAACAGTAACGGCAGGTGCTTTAAAGGGAGCGATATTTGCGGCGAATATTTATGAGAAGCTGGGATTTGCTGTAGTACCAAACGGCAGTGAGAGCAGACATGACATTATACAGGCAGTGACCTTTGGCACGCCGGAGGGTGTGATTGCATTTTGCGAGGGCATACAGGCAGCGGCTCCTGTGGACAGTCATGTGACACCTGAACCATGGGATATGCCGGGATATGATGCCAAGGTGATTATGGCGGCAGGTGCCTTTGTGTCCGGCTCCTCGATTGAGCTTTCCGCAGACGGTCCCATTAAACCGCCCTATGCAGTATACTTTCAGGGTGGACTTACATGGCAGCATGCCAAGTTCGGCATTTTGAAATCTTTACAGACCTTGGTCAATAAAAATATTGTTACGAAGGAAATGCTTTTAGCTGCTGAAAAAAAGGCGGGCAGTTGCAAAAAATGTTGAAAATGCGCAAAATAAAATCCATGAAATTTATGTACAGCGCGGGATTTTTGTGTTAGTATATAAAAGCATATGAGGCTTTTTTATACGGCGGGCATGTAGTAGAAAAGTCTTATAATACAAAAGAAAGATGAGGAATAGCCGTGAAGAAAGTGAATTGGGTATTGGTAGTCTTAGTACTGATTGGCTTTGTAATAGGCAGGTTTATCGGTACCTATTTCGAGGGCAGCTTTTTGAACTATGGACAATCCTTTGGTTTGAGTACGCCTGTCGAGCTGAATTTGGGATTCATTGTCCTGACCTTCGGATTACAGATACACATTACCATAGCCAGTGTTATCGGTGTCATTATTTCTTTGGTGGTATATCGTTTTATTCGATAGAAATCTTTTTTGTGCGTCGGAGAAGGCAAAAGGAGACGTATGAAAAGTGTAACAAAGCAGAAACAGGATATGCCCTATGAAAGATTTTTGCGCTTCGGGGCGGAAAATTTAACGGAGAGTGAACTGCTTGCCATTATATTGCGCACGGGAACTAAGGATAAAAGTGCGCTGGAGCTTGCAGGTCAGGTGCTTTCACTGGCGAAATATCCAAGAGAAGGTCTTTTGGGACTTTATGATTTGACGCTGGAACAGCTAATGGAGGTTAAGGGCATCGGAATGGTAAAGGCAGTCAAGCTGAAATGTCTGACTGAGCTTTCCATGCGCATCAGCAGTGCCACAGCCAAGCAGGGTTTATGCTTTACAAGCTCGGGTGCGGTGGCAGGATATTTTATGGAGAAGCTAAGACACAGAGAAACAGAGTGCGTTATTTTAGTTTGTCTTGACGCCAAGGGGCAGCTTCTTGGTGAGAAGAGATTGTCCTGCGGCAGCGTAAGAATGTCGTTAATTTCACCCAGAGAAATTTTCATTGAAGCGCTGCAGTGTAAGGCAGTTAATATTCTGCTGGTACACAACCACCCCAGTGGAGATCCTACTCCCAGCAGGGCAGACAGAGAGCTGACCCACAATGTAAAGGAGCTGGGGGAAAAAATGGATATACCCCTGTTAGACCACATTATTATCGGAGATAACAGGTATACTAGCTTTAAAGAGGCAGCTTACATCTAAATTTTACCTACAGAAAGGGGATGTCAAATTGGCTAACAATGCATTCGGTATCGACCTTGGTACCAACAATATTAAAATTTATGACAGGAACGAGGACAATATTCTTGTAGAAAAGAATATGATAGCCATTGAGAACAAAAATACACTGTTTGCTTATGGTGATTCCGCCTTTGAAATGTATGAAAAGGCACCCGGTAATATTCATATTTCTTATCCATTATCCAACGGTGTGATTGCGGATATAAAAAATATGGAGACACTGGTGAGATACTTTATCACTGATTTACAGAAGGGCAACGTCAAACCGGCAGATTTCTACATTGCAGTACCCACTGATGTGACAGAGGTGGAGAAAAGAGCCTTCTACGACTTGATTAAGGATGCCAATGTTAAGGCGAAGAAAATCATGGTAGTTGAAAAGGCAGTTGCCGACGGTTTGGGGCTTGATATTGATGTAAAGAATTCTCAAGGTGTACTGGTGGTGAATGTAGGCTATGAGACTACGGAAATTTCCATATTGTCCTTGGGCGGTATTGTCTTGAGCCGTTTGATTAAAGTGGGAGGAATGCGTTTTGACGAGGCAATCAGAGCAGCAGTCAGAAGAGAATTCAGTCTGATTATCGGCGGTAAGACTGCCGAGACTGTAAAAATCTTCCTAAAGGAGCTTTCTGAGGAAGGCAAGGGTGCTGTAGTATATGGACGTGATATCGTAACCGGACTTCCTGTGGAGAGAGAGATTCCTACCAAGCTGGTGGACGAATCCTTAGAGGAGCATTTTAATACGATTATTGATAATGTAAAGGTGATTTTGGAGAGAACGCCTCCCGAGCTTGCAGCAGATATTTATCGCCATGGTATTTACCTGACAGGAGGAGCATCGCAGGTAAATCATTTGGCTGATAGAATGGCTGCGGGAACGGGGCTAAAGGTAAATGTGGCAGAACAGCCGCTTACCAGCGTTGCCGCGGGGCTTGCAAAAATCATCAAGGACGACAACTATAAATCAGTAGCTTATGCAATCGAAGGGATGAGTAAATGAGCCCAATCATAAAAAGAAAAGGGGAGAGGTTTACTTTGCCGAGTAAATATCTCCTTTTTATTTTAACATTTCTATGCACTGTATTAATGCTGATAACCTTTGGTACAAATGTATTTAACAGACCGCTTAATACGGTTTTGGGATATATTATTGTACCCTTTGAACAGGGGATTAGCAGAGCAGGAGGCTGGCTTTCCAACCGTTCTGAGGAGCTGTCACAGATAAGAAGTCTTCTTGATGAAAATGCGGCTCTCAAGGAGCAGCTTGCTGCGCTGACAGAGGAAAATACACTCCTTCAGCAGGACAAATATGAGCTGAACAAGCTAAGGCAGCTTGTGAAGCTTGATGAGCAGTATGGTGAGTATCATAAGGTTGGTGCAAGGATTATCAGCAGGGATTCAGGTAACTGGTATTCCACCTTTATTATTGATAAAGGAAGTGATGATGGCCTTTGTGAGGATATGAACGTAATAGCAGGAGGCGGACTTGTGGGACGTATTACTTCCGTGGGTCCGAATTGGGCGAGGGTTACATCAATAATCTGTGATAACAGTAATGTGAGCGGCATGACCCTTGCTACGGAGGATAATCTAATCGTGTCAGGCAATTTGCAGCTTATGGCAGATGGGGTTATTACCTTCAGTCAGCTGGTTGACAGTAAAAATGCCGTGGCGGAGGGGGATAAAATTGTCACCTCAGATATCAGTGACAAATATCTGCCGAACATATTAATTGGTTATATCCATACCATTAACCGGGATACAAACAACCTTACAAAGTCAGGATATCTCACCCCGGCAGTGGATTTTGAGCATCTGGGCGAGGTATTGGTTATCACGGATTTAAAGCAGCAGGTAATTGAGGAGTAACAAATGCTTAGAAAATTTATTGTGACAATTTTTATACTTGTCTGCTTTGTCCTGCAGTGCAGTGTGTTCGGCGCACTGTCGTTTGCGGGCATTGTTCCCAATCTTATGATTATACTGACCTCAGCCTTCGGATTTATGAGAGGTGAGAAGGAAGGTCTTATCATCGGTTTTTTCTGTGGGCTTTTGAGTGATGTGTTTTATGGGGATATATTGGGCTTTTATGCCTTGATATTAATGTACATAGGATTTTTAAACGGAAAGTTCAGCCGTATATTCTATCCTGAGGATATTAAGCTCCCCATTGCACTGATTACGGTCAGCGATTTATCCTATGGAATCATCTGCTACATTATGCAGTTTTTGTTACGGGGGCGGTTGGATTTCCCCTATTATTTGGGCAGGATTATTCTGCCTGAGACTATATATACCATTATAGTAACCCTATTTTTGTACCCGCTTATTTTAAAGACAAATGAGCGGCTGGAGGCAAGAGAAAAAAGGAGAGCGCAGAAGTTTGTTTGATGCAATAAAGGACCGCATTGTTAATTTCATAACCAGCAGACTTACTATTCTCACACTGCTGTTTTGCGCATTGGGTGGCATTTTGATTTATCGCTGCTTCAATTTGCAGATTGTAAATGGCGAGGAATACCTCAATGAGTTTATTCTTCAGACGGAAAAAACAAGAAGCATTGCCAGCACAAGAGGAAATATTTTTGACAGAAACGGTAATATTCTCGCCTATAATGAGCTGGCATACTCTGTAAAAATTGAGGATGTTTTCGAATCTGACAAGAAAAAAAATGCCAATATGAATGCCACTATTTACAAGCTGATTCAGCTGATTGAAAAAAATGGTGACAGTGTGATTACGGATTTTAAGATAGTCATTGATGAAAATGGCGATTTTGTGTACAGCGTTGAGGGTAACAGCCTTTTGCGTTTCCTTGCGGACGTGTATGGGCACAAGACAATCGATGAGCTGAAGGAAGAGGAGAAAACCGTTACCGCAGGGGAGCTGATGGAGCATTTAAGCCGTGCTAAGGGCTTTGCCATCGGTGATTATGAAGAGAAAGGCAACAGCAAGAGTGAGTTTGTTCCGGGTAAGGGATATACAAAAGAAGAGTGGCTAAAAATGGTAACCATTCGTTATGCTATGAATCTTACCTCCTTCCGCAAATATATCGGCACTACAGTGGCAACCAATGTCAGTGAAAGGACAGTGGCTGTCATTATGGAAAATTCAGATGAGCTTCCGGGTGTGTCTATTGTGGAGGATAGCGTACGCCGTTATGTTGACAGTGAATATTTTGCCCATGTGCTTGGCTATACAGGCAAGATATCTTCTGAGGAGCTAACCGATTTAAATGCCCAGATTGCGGAGGAAGGCGGTAGTGCAGATACCTATAATATCAATGATGTGGTAGGTAAGGGTGGTATTGAAGCTTATATGGAGACTACCCTGCAGGGAACTAAGGGCAGTGAGAAGGTTATTGTGGACAATACCGGAAAGGTAATGACGATTTTGGAGCGCACCGAGGCAAGGTCGGGGAGTGATGTCTATTTGACAATCGACAAGGATTTGACCATTGCCGTCTATAACATTTTGGAGCAGAAGCTTGCAGGTCTTTTGTCCAGCAAGATTACAAATACAAAGGAATATAAGGCGGGAGCTGATTCAAGCAGCGCAGATATTAAAATACCTATTTATGATGTATATTTTGCAGTCATCAACAACAGCGTTGTGGATATAAAGCATTTTGCAGAACAGGATGCCGGAGAAGTGGAAAGAGCCGTCTATGAAAGCTATCTTGAGTACAAGCAGAAAACCTATGATAAGCTGACCTATGAACTGACGGAGGGGTGTACGCCCTACAATAAGCTGTCTAAGGAATATCAGGTTTACCAAAGCAGTATTGTGTCATTGCTTAAGGAAAATGGTGTTATTATGACAGAGGCTGTGGATAATGATGATGCAACCCAGATAGCATGGGCGAAGGACGAGGTTATCAGCCTGTGTGAATATTTGAAATACTGTATTGCGGAGAATTGGATTGATGTGAGCAAGCTTTCGTTGGACGAGCGATACTCGGATTCCTCTGAAATCTATGAAAAGCTTATGGAATACATTGTTGCCATGATTGATAAGAACACTGAATTCCAAAAGCGTTTTTACAAATACATGCTGTTAAATGATGTGATAAGCGGCAGGCAGATTTGTATGATTATATGTGAGCAGAATGCAATAGAGGTACCTATAGAGGACGAGGAGGCACTCTATAACGGAAAGCTTTCTGCCTATCAGTTTATGAAAAACCGCATCGATTATTTGGACATTACGCCGGCGCAGCTGGCATTGGATCCCTGCAATGCCTCTGTGGTAATAACGGATGTGAATACGGGGGAAGTACTTGCCATGGTTTCCTATCCGGGCTATGACAATAACAAAATGGCAAATTCAGTAGATGCACAGTATTTTGCCAAGCTAAGGACTGACAAGGCGAATCCTCAGTTAAATTTCGCGACTCAGTATAAGGCGGCACCGGGTTCAACTTTTAAAATGGTAACAGCAACGGCAGGACTTATGGAGGGAGTTATTTCCCTGAATAATAAGATAAATTGTGTAGGTACCTTTACCGCCATTACCCCTTCGCCACGTTGCTGGAAGAGAACAGGTCATGGAAGTGAAAATGTGACTACAGCTATCAGGGATTCCTGTAACTATTTTTTTTATGATGTAGGCTATATGTTGTCCACGCGGCTTGGTACCTACAGTGAGGAGGCAGGTCTTGGCACCTTGCAGACTTATGCAGATATGTATGGGCTTACTGATAAATCCGGAGTGGAGATTAGCGAGTATAGTCCTGATATATCCACGGAGGACCCGGTTCGTTCTGCTATCGGACAGGGCAGCAACAGCTATACTACGGTAAGTCTGGCAAGATATGTGGCTACCGTTGCCAACAGTGGCACCTGCTATAATTTAACACTCCTTGACAGAGTGGCAGACTCTCAGGGAAATACGCTGGTAGAATATGAGCCTGATGTGCGCAATGTGATAGAGATGCCGAAGGAATATTGGAATGCTATTCATTCCGGTATGAGACAGGTGGTGCAGAACAAATCATATTTTAGCGATTTGGCAGTAAATGTGGCAGGCAAAACCGGTACTGCAGAGCAGACAAAGTCAAGACCTAACCATGCACTTTTTGTGTGCTATGCACCCTATGAGCAGCCGGAGATTGCAATAGCAACGAGAATCCCCTTTGGTTATTCCTCTGACTATGCAGCTCAGGCAACAAGAGATATTATCAAGTATTATTATGGTCTGGCAGAGGAAGAGGAGCTTATTACCGGTACGGCAGATACGCCGGATGGTGGTATTTCCAATGAAATGTAGGAGCGGAGGAAGTAAATGAAGGATGCTGTGTTAATTAAAAGCTTTCAAAATGGTATTACACTGCACTTAAGAGAAGATGCGGCATTTGAAGAAATTCTGGAGGAGCTTGCCTTTAAATTTTCTGAGGCAAAAAGCTTTTTCAAAACAGCCAGCATGGCGCTTTCCATTGAGGGAAGAAGGGTCACGGAGACTGAAGAAATTCGTATTCTGGAGACCATAAAACGGAACAGTGATGTAAATATCATGTGCATTGTAGGGCATGATGAGGAGAAAAACAAAAACTTCATTAAGGCATTGCAGCACATGGAGAAACGTCTCACAAGCGGTGATGAGGGGCAGTTTTACAAGGGAACCTTGAAAAATAAGGAGGTTCTGGAAACGGAAAACAGTATAGTAATACTGGGAGATGTGTACCCGGGAAGTGCCATTATTTCCACAGGGAATATCATCGTGCTGGGGGGGCTTTACGGAGAGGCTTATGCCGGAGGCAACGGAAATAGTAATGCCTATATTGTAGCGCTTGAAATGGAGCCGGAAAGATTAAAAATCGGCGATTTCAAATATAAACACAACACAAAACAGACAAAATGGGGTATACGTCCCAAAATACAGCCGAAAATAGCATATGTGAAGAACAAAGGAATTGTTTTAGAACCGCTTACAAAGGATTTACTGAGTTCTTTTTAAAGAGCTTGGCGACGACAAATTATAGACATGCTGCCAAAAGGGGCGGCAGAATGAGAGGATAGTATGGAAAACAATAATGTAATTGTCGTCACGTCAGGTAAAGGCGGTGTGGGAAAGACCACCACATCTGCAAACGTAGGTACAGGTCTGGCAAAGCTGGGTAAAAAGGTTTGTCTCATTGATACGGATATCGGGTTGCGCAATCTGGATGTAGTAATGGGCTTGGAGAACCGCATTGTTTACAATTTGGTGGACGTAGTGGAGGGCAACTGTCGTGTAAAACAGGCGCTTATCAGGGATAAACGCCACCCTGGGCTATATTTGATGCCCTCAGCTCAGACAAGGGATAAAACAGCAGTGTCGCCGGGACAGATGATTAAGGTGATTGAACACCTAAAGGAGCAGTTTGATTATATTATTTTAGACTGCCCCGCAGGAATTGAGCAGGGCTTTCAGAATGCCATAGCAGGCGCTACCAGAGCCTTGGTTGTGACAACACCGGAGGTTTCAGCCATTCGCGATGCTGACCGCATCATCGGGCTTTTGGAGGCAAACGGCTTTAAGCAGATGGATTTGATTATTAATCGTCTAAGAGCCGACATGGTAAAAAGAGGAGATATGATGTCTGCCTCTGATGTGGTGGACATTCTGGCGATTCCTTTGATTGGCGTAATTCCTGATGACGAAAATGTGGTTGTTTCCACCAATCAGGGAGAGCCTCTTGTGGGAAATGATACACCGGCAGGACAAGCGTATGCTCATGTAGTACAAAGAATTGAGGGCAAGGAGGTTCCCTTTATGAACTTTGAAAGGGGGGTATCCTTCTTTGCAAGAGTAACCGGCATTTTTCATAAAGCATAAGAAAGGAGCAACGGTATGAAACATTTTTTCCGTAGGAAAAGCTCCTGTCAGGTTGCGAAGGACAGATTGAAGATTCTTCTGATATCCGATAGGGTAAACTGTTCGCCTGAAATGCTGGAGCTGATTAAGACAGATATTGCTAAGGTAATTTCTAAATACATGAAAATTGACTCTGAAAATATGGATATTCAAATCAGTGCTAAGAAGGGAAGCGGCGGAAGAGGAAATAAGAATCCTATTTTGTATGCCAATATTCCCATTTTGGATATTCATAAGCAGTGATATAAGATACATAAGGACGGTAAAAGGTCCCGCATTAGCAGGAAAGGAAGCTATGTTTAAAAGATTTAGAATACGAGATTATGATTTTAAGTTAATAATAATGGTGCTTGCTCTTGCGGGAATAGGAGTTATGGCAATCGGAAGCGCGGAGCCGGCATTGCGCAATAAGCAGCTTGCGGGAGTGGCTGCGGGTGCCGTGATAATGATTGCCCTTTCCTTTTTTAACTACTCCTTCTTTCTAAAACTGCATTGGCTGATGTATTTGGGCAATCTGGCACTGCTCGCACTTGTTATTTTTGTGGGAAAGGATGCCGGAGGCGCCCAAAGATGGCTGAAAATAGGGGGACTTCAATTTCAACCCTCGGAAACTGCGAAAATTTTGTTGATTTTATTCTTCGCGCAGTTTATTATGGAATATAAGGAAAAGCTGAATACCTTTAAGATAATTGCCTGCTGTGTGGTATTGATTTTGGTGCCGTGGGTGCTTGTAAAGGAGCAGCCTGATTTGTCCACCAGTATCGTGCTGATTGTGATATTCTGTGTGGTTATGTTTGCGGGAGGAATCAGCTACAAGCTTGTAATTGGGGTTATGGCTGTGGCGATTCCGGCGGTTGTCGTTTTGATATCCCTGGCATTGCAGCCGGATAATAAAATCCTTGATGATTACCAGAGAAACCGTATTCTTGCGTTTATTAATCCGGAGGAATACGCTACCAAGGAGGCCTATCAGCAGCTGAATTCCATTATGGCAATCGGCTCAGGGCAGCTTGACGGCAAGGGGTACAAGAATAATGAAATCACCTCTGTCAAGAATGGTAATTTCATTTCGGAGGCGCAGACAGACTTTATTTTTGCGGTTATTGGCGAGGAATTTGGCTTTAAGGGCTGTGTGGTTGTAATTGTACTTCTCATGGCGATTGCGTTGGAGTGTATATCCATTGCAAGGCGAGCCAAGGATTTGGCGGGAAGAATTATAGCGGCGGGAATGGGCGGTCTTATTGCCTTTCAGGGCTTTTTCAATATTGGGGTAGCCACCTTTATTCTGCCTAATACCGGTTTGCCCCTGCCCTTTGTCAGTTATGGTCTGACATCGCTTATGAGCCTCTTTATCGGCATGGGATTTGTGTTGAACGTAAGGCTGCAGGCGAGAAGAAATATACAGTAGAGAGAGAGGGAATGTGTAATGAATATTGCACTGATTGCACATGATGCAAAGAAAAAACTGATGCAGAACTTCTGTATCGCATATAGGGGAATACTAAGCAAAAACGAGCTGTATGCCACAGGTACTACTGGAAGACTGATTGAAGAGGTAACCAATCTGAATATCCATAAGTTCCTTGCCGGGCATTTGGGAGGGGAGCAGCAGATTGGTGCGCAGATTGAACACAATCAAATGGATTTGGTTATTTTTCTGCGTGATCCCCTGACGCCTAAGTCACATGAGCCGGACGTGAATAATGTGGTCAAGCTTTGCGATATACACAATATTCCATTGGCGACCAATTTAGCAAGTGCGGAACTGTTAATCAAGTCCTTAGACAGAGGAGATTTAGAGTGGCGTGAAATGTACAAATAAGAAAAAAAGGTCAGTACTTGCTCTGTGTACCTGTTTGCTTTTGGGCATGACAGGCTGTGGACAGCTTGCCTATGATATGCCTTATGCGTCTGATGCGGGCATAAGCAGCTTTAATGTGGTTGCCGGAGACAGGGCAGGCAAGGCAGAGCCATTTGCTGCCAATTTGTGCGTGGTGACGGACAATCTGACAAATGATGACAGAGTGGACATGTCACAGGCAACAGCGGCGATATTGTGTGACCTTAACAATAGCGAGGTACTCTATGCCAAGGCGGCTCACGAAAGACTGTATCCTGCCAGTCTGACAAAGGTGATGACTGCCTTGGTTGCCCTTCAAAATGGCTCTCTTGAGCAGGTGCTTACGGCAACAAATGCTGTAAACATTACGGAATCAGGGGCACAGCTTTGCGGCCTGAAGAGCGGGGATACCATGACCTTATCTCAGGCACTACATATTCTGCTGATGTATTCAGCAAATGATGTGGCGATGCTCATAGCCGAAAATATAGGCGGTACCGTGGATAATTTCATTGAGATGATGAATGAGGAGGCGGCAAGAATCGGAGCTACCAATACCAGTTTTGCCAATCCACACGGGCTGACGGCGGAAAACCATTATTCCACAGCCTATGATTTATATCTGATTTTTAATGAAGCGTTAAAGTATGAAACCTTCAATGAAATTATACATATGACCTCTTATCAGACAACCTATTATGATAAGAATGGCAAGGCAAAGGAATTGTCCTTCGAGAATACCAACCGCTTCCTTAAGGGGCATTTTCAGGCACCTGTGGGTGTTACTGTTATCGGTGGCAAGACAGGCACCACCAATGCGGCAGGGCATTGTCTGCTGCTGCTTTCTAAGGATACTAGCGGGGCACCGTATATTTCGGTGATTTTGCGTTCCTCGTCAAATGATGTTCTCTATGCCGAGATGATAGATTTGTTAGATGAAATCAACAAATAGAGGTTGTTTTTTGACGGTGGATAAATTATAATAGAAGCAAGATATACATTACACGATAGGAGGATTCCCAATGGTTCAGTTAATTGTAGGCAGGAAGGGCAAGGGCAAGACCAAACAGTTATTGGATAAAGTGAATAATGAAGTAAAGAGCATTACGGGTAACGTGGTTTATTTGGATAAGAGTACCAAGCATATGTACGAACTGAACAATAAGGTGCGTTTGATTGATGTTTCTCAATATATGATTGAGAACAGTGATGAGTTTGTTGGATTTGTGTGTGGAATTATTTCTCAGGATCATGATTTACAGCAGATGTATTTTGACAGCTTTTTAGCCATTTCCGGCTTGGCAGATGGAGATATTTCGGCGGCTGTAGCTAAGTTAGAGAAGGTCAGCGAGAAGTTTCATGTGGACTTTATACTGAGTGTCTCTGTGGACGAAGCAGAGCTTCCGGCTCAGTTAAAGGATAAGGTTATTATTTCTCTGTAAGAAAATTTTATTGGATATGTAACATAAGAAAAGCCTCGGGTGTGTGCCGGGGCTTTTCATTAGTAACTTTGGAGGCATATTTTACTTGGCTAAGAAACAAAACAAGGTAAAAAAGTATAGAAAACCCATAAATCTGAATATCGGAATGCTTATTTTTGCCGTGGTGTTCGTCTATGTGCTTATTTGTATTGTCATGTATTTTCAGACAAAGCATATTGTGCGGTATGAGGTTAAGGAGGGCTTTATTTCCACCAATAATATTTACAAGGGGGTGGCGCTTCGGGACGAAACAGTTGTAAATACAGAGCGGGCAGGGTATGTGAATTATTATACCTATGAGGGAGAGCGTGTTGCAAAGGGGAATCTTGTATATACGGTAGATGAGACAGGACATCTCAGTGAACAGCTTAAAGCGGCGTCTTTGGAGGAAAATACTCTAAGTGACAAAGAACTCAGGGAGTTTCGCAGTGAGATTATGAATTTTATGCATGGCTTTGACGGTGAGCATTTTGAGAGTGTCTATGAGTTTAAACGCTCCTTACAGAATACGGTTTTAAAGCTTGCCAGCAGCAATGTGCTAAAGACGATTCAGAACATGAATAACAGTGCAGAGGCAGGCAGTGTAATTAATTATTGCAATGCACCCGAAACAGGAATTGTTTCATACTGGACGGACGGCTATGAAAGCCTCACGGCAGATATGGTTACAGAAGATATATTTGATAATAAGGAATATGAAAAAAAACAGATTTTAAATAATGATTTGCTGGCAGTAGGCGATGCTGTCTACAAGCTTTCGACTAATGAAAACTGGTCTGTTGTTATTCCCATTGAAGCTGACCGCGGGGCACAGCTGGAGGAGGAGGGGTATATCAAGGTACGTTTTCTGAAAAATCAGTATGAGTCTTGGGGAGCAGTTAAGCTTTTACATAACGCGGACGGTAAGACCTATTTGCAGCTTAGCTTTACCAATTCCATGATTACCTTTGTGGGAGAGCGCTTTTTGGAGGTGGAGCTGCTTGTCAATGATGAAAAGGGACTTAAAATACCTGTTTCTGCCATTGTGGAAAAGGAATTTTTCCTGATTGGCAAGGATTATGTAGGAGAAGGCTCCACGCAGGGAAGGTATAGTGTAATCAGACAGAGCTATTTGGAGGACGGTACGATTTCCAGCGAGGTAATAGAGACGGATGTGTACAGCTACAATGAGGAGACGGAGGAATATTATGTGGACGCTTCTGTCTTGAATGCAGGAGATATTCTGTACAAGCTGGACAGTCAGGAGACCTATACGGTGAGCAAGCGGGCTACGCTGTTGGGCGTTTACAATATGAACAAGGGCTATGCGGATTTTAAGCAGATTAATATTCTCTATCAGAATGAGGAATATGCTATTGTCAAGGCAAATACCCGTTATGGCTTAAATGTATATGATTATATTGTGTTAGATGCGGAGGCGGTCAGCGATGACCAATTTATAAAGGAATAGTGCAGGAGCGGAGGTGGCTGCCCACTGAGCAGCATAGATATGATGATAGAAGAAAATATAAGATTGGTAGAGAAAAAAATAACAGAAGCCTGTGAAAGGGCAGAAAGAAATGAGGACGAGGTTACCTTAATTGCCGTCAGTAAGACTAAGCCGGTCTCTATGTTGAGGGAGGCATATGAGGCAGGTGCAAGGGATTTTGGTGAGAATAAGGTACAGGAGCTGGTGGACAAGATACCTCAGTTGCCCGATGATATCCGATGGCATATGATAGGACATTTGCAACGCAATAAGGTAAAGTATATTGTAGGTAAGGTGTACCTGATACACAGTGTGGATTCCTATCGTTTGGCAGAAGAAATCAGCAGGGAGGCATTGAAGAAGCAGGTAACGGTAAATATACTGGTTGAGGTCAATGTAGCGTTGGAGGAGAGTAAATTCGGAGCTGCCTGTGATGAAGTGACTGCATTGGTGGAGGATATTTCCAAGCTGCCCGGCATTTCTGTAAAGGGACTTATGACGATTGCTCCCTATGTAGAAAACCCAGAGGAAAATCGAAAGTATTTTAAAAAATTGAAACAATTGTCTGTTGACATAAAGCAGAAAAACATTGATAATGTTTCTATGAATGTTTTATCAATGGGAATGACAGGTGATTATGAGGTCGCTGTGGAGGAGGGTGCCACTTATGTGAGGGTGGGCACCGGAATATTTGGAGAACGGGATTATAAAAAGGAGACAGACACATGGGTGTAATGGACAAGTTTTTAAATTACATGAAGCTGAATGATGAAGAGGAAGATTATTATGATGATGAATATTTAGATGACGAGGAGGAAATCCCGGCTCCCAGAAAAATGCCGGCTTCCAAAGTGAAGAATGAGGAAGAATTTGAGGATAAGTCTCCCAAAAAGACAGCGCAGCCTAAGGTGACGCCCATTAGGCAGGCAACTGCAAGAAGAGTTCAGGGAAATGGTATGGAGGTATGTGTTATCAGACCAACCTCTGTTGAGGATGCCAGAGAAATCACAGAGACTCTGTTGGCAAACAGAACGGTAGTTCTCAATCTGGAAGGCTTGGACGTTGATATTGCACAGCGTATTATTGACTTTACCTCCGGCTCCTGCTTTGCTATTTCAGGTAATCTGCAGAAAATTTCACACTATATTTTTATTATTACTCCTGCAAGTGTGGATATATCAGGAGATTTTCAGGATATTTTTGGAGGCGCCTTTGAGTCGCCCTTAAATAACGGATTGTAAAGCGAGAAGAGAAAATGGCACAGAGATTACCAGTATTATATAATAAAAAGCCCTGCTATGATATTGTGTTTGCTCAGGACTTTGATGGACTTTTGGAGGAGTTAGCAGAGCTTGAGACAGCCGGACGCAGGCTGTGTATTGTGACGGATTCCAATGTAAATGAGCTTTACGGCGAAGAGCTTAAGGCATTGCTTGAGGGAAGCTGTGCAAAGGTTTGCAAATATGTTTTCCCTGCCGGAGAGGAATCCAAGAATTTAGATGTGGTGAGGAAGGTTTATCAGTATTTGATTGAGGAAGGCTTTGACCGCAAGGATATGCTGCTTGCCTTGGGCGGCGGTGTTGTAGGAGATTTAACGGGCTTTGTGGCTGCTACCTATCTGCGTGGAATTGATTTTGTACAAATTCCTACCACATTGCTTGCTCAGACAGACAGCTCCATTGGTGGCAAGACAGGTGTGGACTTTGACGGCTACAAAAATATGGTGGGGGCTTTTAAAATGCCCCGTTTGGTATACATGAATCTTGAAGTGCTGAAATCCTTGGACGACCGCCAGTTCTTTTCCGGCTTTGCTGAGGTTATGAAGCATGGTCTGATTAAAGACAGTGTTTTCTATGAGTGGCTTATTGAGAATATGTATGAAATCTGCGAGCGTGATTTGAATGTTTTAGAGGAAATGTTAATGCGCAGCTGCTCTGTAAAAAAGCTTGTTGTGGAGAAGGACCCTACAGAGCAGGGGGAGCGTGCGCTCTTAAATTTAGGGCATACCATCGGACATGCAATCGAGAAGGCAAAGAATTTTGAATTATTCCATGGTGAGTGTGTGGCACTTGGTATAGTTGCCGCCGCTTATATATCATGGAAAAAGGAAATGCTTACCATGGAGGAGTACTACGAGATTCGTGATATGTTTGTACCCTTTTATCTGCCTATCTCAGTGGATGGAATTGACCCGAAGGAGATTCTTAAGTTCACCAAGTCTGATAAAAAGAAGGATGGTGACACGGTTAAATTTATTCTGCTTAAGAAAATTGGCAAGGCTGTGATTGACAAGAGTGTGACCGATGAGGAGATACTGGCGGCAATCAATGAGATTTATTTTAGCGAAGAGGACGAGATGGCGTAAGCTTTGCAAGGTCTGAGCAATGTGAGCCTGCGAGAAAGGACATGGTTATTGTTATGAATAAAAACGAAGTAAAGCGTGGAATAATGCTTTGCATTGATGCGGTAATTGTAGTGCTTTTACTTGCGGTTGACCAATTTACCAAGCATTTAGCGATTACCCATTTAAAGGATAAGCCTGCCCATGTGTTGATAGATGGGGTACTGGAGCTGCAATACTTGGAAAATCGTGGCTCTGCCTTTGGTATGCTGCAAAATCAAAAATTCTTTATTTTGTTTGTGGGAATTGTGTTTATGGCGGTGATTCTGTTCCTTCTTTTTAAGCTGCCTAAGCAGAAGAAGTTTTGTATTGTTCATGTTTTGCTTTCTGTGATTATTGCAGGGGGGATTGGCAATATGATTGACCGTTTCCGCTTTGACTATGTGGTGGATTTTATTTCTTTTATTCTGATTAACTACCCTATATTTAACGTGGCGGATATTTATATTGTTGTGGCAACAATATTGCTTTTTATTCTTTTCCTTTTTGTGTTTAAGGAGAAGGATTTGGAGTTTTTAAGCTTTAAGCAGAAGCGTTATCGTGAGATGAAATAAATGAAGCTCTTGATGTGGCAGCTGCTTATGATTGTGAGGAGTTATGGAAGAGGAAGAGTTTTGTTTTCAAATAACAGAGGATATGGAAAATGAGAGAATCGATAAGTGTTTGAGTATGCTTATCGATTCTTTGTCGCGCTCCTTTATACAAAAAATTATAAAAGAGGAAAGAGTATTAGTGAATCATTATCCCGTAAAGGGAAGCTATAAGGTAAAGACAGATGATGAGGTCTGCGTTATTCTTCCTGAACTGGAGAGACCTAATATTGAGCCTGAAAATATACCTTTGGATATTCTGTATGAGGACGCAGATGTTGTGGTGGTAAATAAGCCTAAAAGTATGGTGGTACATCCGGCACCGGGACATTACAGCAGAACACTTGTAAATGCCCTGTTGTATTATTGCGGTAATGATTTGTCGGGAATTAACGGCGTACTGCGTCCGGGTATTGTTCACCGCATTGACAGGGACACCACAGGTTCCATTATTGTGTGCAAAAACGACAAGGCGCACAATGCCATTGCAGCCCAATTAAAGGCACATAGTATCAATAGGCGCTATCATGCCATCTGCTACGGAGTACTCAAGGAGGACGAGGGTGTGATAGATAAGCCTATAGGCAGACATCCTACAGAACGCAGAAAAATGGCAGTGAATGAGAAAAACGGAAAGCGTGCAGTGACACATTATCGCGTTCTGGAGCGTTTTGCTCAATATACTTATATTGAATGCGTGCTGGAAACGGGCAGAACGCATCAAATTCGTGTGCATATGGCGAGTATAGGGCATCCTCTTTTGGGAGACACAACCTATTCTAACAGGAAATGTCCATTTTCCTTGAAGGGGCAGACCTTACATGCGAAAACGCTGGGTTTTGTGCAGCCAACTACCGGCGAATATGTGGAGATTGACGCACCCCTGCCGGAATATTTTGAGGAACTGCTAAGAAAGCTGAGGGGTGGCAATGTGAGTATTCCCTCTCAGGAAAAGGAGCATTTGAAAAGCGATTCCGGAATGGAAAGAATTTAGGAAATCGGTTGTAAAAAACATAAAAATAGCGTATAATAGCAATATAAACAGATACTGACGACAAAGCTGAAATTCAGACAGAAGGGTAGGGTGTTGCGTATGAATACTGTTATTACAATCGGACGTCAATTTGGTTCTGCCGGACGCGAAATCGGGGAAAAGGTGGCAGAGTATTTTGGAATTAAGTGCTATGATAAGGAATTGTTGAGCCGTGCCGCACAGGAAAGTGGCTTCTGTGAGGAAATGATTCAGAATCATGATGAAAGACCTACCAATTCCTTCTTATACAATTTGGTTATGGATACATATTCCTTTGGGTATAATGCTTCTTCCTTTGTCGATATGCCAATCAGCCACAAGGTATTTTTAGCGCAGTTTGATACTATCAAGAAGATTGCGGATGAGGGTGCCTGTGTAATCGTAGGTCGATGTGCGGATTATGCACTTGCAGATTATAAGAATTGTGTTAACCTGTTTATCTTCGGTGATGAAGAGACTAAGGTAAAGCACATTATGGAGAAGTATCAACTGACGGAAGCTAAGGCACGCGAAATGATGATTAAGAAGGATAAGCAGCGTCAGAGCTATTACAATTACTATTCCTCCAAAAAATGGGGGCGCGCCGACAGCTATGATTTGTGTATTAACAGCAGTGTCCTTGGTGTGGAAGGAACTGTAAAGCTGATTATCCAGTATATTGAAGATTTTGAGAAAAAGAATAACAATTAAAAAAAGTATTGACATTATAAGGCACCTCATGCTATGATACTACGGTATGCCGCATAACTAGGTAGAAGTGTGTCTCCTTAGAATGGGAACACCACCAAAGTTAGCGAGTAAATGAATGAAGTTTCGACGTAGTTCATGAATAGGAGGTGCCTTAATATGTACGCAATTATTGCAACAGGTGGAAAACAGTACAAGGTTTCTGAGGGAGATATTATCAAGGTTGAGAAGCTTGACGCAGAGGCTGGAAGCACTGTTACTTTTGACCAGGTAATCGCAGTAAGTGACGCTGCTCTGAAGGTTGGTGAAGACGTTGCCAATGCAACCGTATCTGCAACTGTTATGGAGCAGGGAAGAGGTAAGAAGGTTATTGTATACAAGTACAAGAGAAAAACCGGTTACCACAAGAAAAACGGTCATAGACAAGCATACACTCAGGTTAAGATTGACAAGATTAATGCATAATAATTATGACTACTATTGTTATTTGTAAGAGCAAGGACGGCTCATACAGGAGTGTTACCTGTATGGGGCATGCAGGGTATGCTAAGAAGCATTTGTTTTATAAGGAACCTGACATTCTCTGTGCAGCCATTTCCGTGACTGTGCAGAACACCATGAATTCTCTGGAGGAATTAGCCGGAGAGATTTTTCGGGTGACGGAGAATGAGCAGACAGGTTTTCTAAAATGTGATTTTGAAGCACCGCTGCAGGAAAAATCAATTTTTCTGTTGGATTCTATGGTGTATTGCCTGAAGAATTTGAGCAGGGAATATGGTGAACAATATTTACAAGTAAAATTCGAGGAGGTGTAAACCATGTTAAATATGAACCTTCAATTTTTCGCTCATAAAAAGGGAGTTGGTTCTACTAAGAATGGTAGAGATTCCGAGTCCAAGAGATTAGGTGCGAAGAGAGCTGACGGACAATTCGTAAAGGCAGGAAATATTCTGTACAGACAGCGAGGAACCAAGATTCATCCCGGCACTAATGTGGGTATCGGCGGAGACGATACTTTATATGCATTGGTAGATGGTGTTCTTCGTTTCGAGAGAAAGGGAAGAGACAAGAAACAGGCTTCCGTATATCCTGTAGAGCAATAATACGAATTTGACAGGGCTTCAAACATACGCTTGTTTGAAGCCCTTTTTATCGAATGAAAGTGTTAGGAAAGGAGAACCCTATGTTTGCTGATAGAGCCAAAATATACGCAAGAAGCGGTAAGGGCGGCGATGGTCACGTCTCCTTCAGAAGAGAAAAATATGTGCCTAACGGCGGTCCGGACGGCGGTGACGGAGGGCACGGCGGTGATGTTATTTTTGAAGTGGACGAGGGGTTGAATACCCTAATCGATTTCAGGCATATCCGTAAGTACAAGGCTGGAGATGGTGAAGAGGGCGGCAAGAAAAACTGCCGAGGCAAGGACGGTCAGGATATTGTAATTAAGGTTCCGGAGGGTACTGTCATCAAGGAAGCCGAAAGCGGTCAGGTCATTACGGATATGTCGGGAGATAATAGGCGGGTAGTACTCTTAAAGGGTGGAAGAGGAGGCAATGGTAATCAGCATTATGCCACCTCCACCATGCAGGCACCAAAATATGCACAGCCCGGTCAGCCCGCACAGGAGCTGGAGCTTCTGCTGGAGCTTAAGGTGATTGCGGACGTAGGGCTTGTAGGCTTTCCCAATGTGGGAAAATCCACTTTTTTATCCAGAGTTACCAATGCCAGACCAAAGATTGCCAATTATCATTTCACTACCTTGAATCCCAATTTGGGAGTGGTGGACTTGGAGGGGACAAAGGGCTTTGTCATTGCGGATATTCCCGGATTGATTGAGGGAGCCTCCGAGGGTGTGGGCTTAGGTCATGAGTTTTTACGTCATATAGAGAGAACCAAGGTGATTATTCATATTGTGGACGCGGCCGGTACAGAAGGCAGAGATCCGATAGCGGATATCTATGCAATCAATAAAGAGCTGGAGGCATACAATCCTGATATTGCTAACCGTCCTCAGGTAATTGCAGCCAATAAGATTGACGCCATATATAACGGTTCCGACGAAGAAAATCCGGTAGATGCCATCAGAAAAGAGTTTGAGCCTAAGGGAATCGCAGTTTATCCTATCTCTGCGGTGACGGGAGCAGGGTTGAAAGAGCTGCTTTACCATGTGAACGAAATGCTGGAGAATATCGGTGAGGAGCCTACTGTATTTGAGCAGGAATATTTTCCTGAGAGGGCGAATGGTTACTCTGATGAGCCATACACTGTGGCATATGATGAGGATGCTGACGAATATGTGGTGGAAGGACCAAGAATTGAAAAAATGCTGGGTTATACTAATCTGGAAAGTGAGAAGGGCTTTACCTTTTTCCAAAATTTCCTGAAGGATAACGGTATTTTGGACGAGCTGGAGGCGCTGGGCATACAGGAGGGAGATACCGTAAGAATGTACGGACTTTCCTTTGATTATTATAAATAGCGCAGAAACGAGGAAAACTATGACAAGTAAACAGAGAGCTTATTTAAAAAGCCTTGCAAGCAATTTGAACCCTATATTTCAGGTGGGAAAATCAAGCCTTACACCGGAGATAACAGAGGCGGTGGCTGAGACGTTCAACAATAATGAATTGATTAAGATAGCTGTGCTAAAGAATTGTATGGACGACCCTAAAGCCATAGCAGAAATGCTGGCAGAGAGAACCCATTCTCAGGTGGTACAGGTTATCGGCAAGAAGATTATTCTGTACAAGCCTGATAAGGATAAGCCTAAGATAAAGCTTCCTTAAAGGAGTGTGATTGCATGGGAAAAATAGGGATTATGGGCGGAACCTTTAACCCCATACACATGGGGCATCTTCTGTTGGCACAATATGCCCTTGAGGAAAATGCATTAGATGAAATCTGGCTGATACCCACAGGCTGTTCCTATATGAAGAGAGCTGATAATGAAGTGTCCGCAGAGGAACGCTATCATATGACCAAGCTCGCAGTCTCAGAAAATCCTAAAATGCGTTGTATGGATATTGAGATAAAAAGAGAGGGTTATACCTATACCTATGAGACTCTGGAGCAGCTAAGAAGCTGTTATCCCCAGCATGAATTTTATTTTATTTTCGGCGCAGACTGCCTTTTTTCCATAGAGAAATGGAAATACCCGCAGAAAATATTTGAAAGCTGTACAATTATAGCGGCTGTCAGAAGCGGTACTTCTATCGAAAAAATGGAGCAAAAGAAGGCTTGGCTGGAAGAAATTTTTCATGCAAAAATCATACTGATGCCCTTTTTGCAGCTGGAGCTTTCGTCCACTGCCATAAGACAGCGCGTGAAGGAGAAAAAGAGTATTCGTTATATGGTACCTGATGCAGTATTACATTATATTGAAGAAAAGGAATTTTACAGACAGGGATAGAAGTCAGCGAGGCATGTAACATGAAGACTATAGATTTAAAAAAGATAACAAAGGCAATGGAAAAAAGCTTGGATTCCAGAAGATTCGAGCATACAATGGGAGTAGAATACACAGCCGCAGCACTTGCAATGAGATATGGCGCTTCCATTGAAAATGCACAGCTTGCAGGACTTTTGCACGATTGTGCTAAGTGTCTGTCAGATGAAAAGCGTTTGGCAATCTGCGAAAAGCATAATATCAGTATGAATGATATTGAACGGAGGAATCCATCACTGCTTCATGCCAAGGTAGGAAGCTTTTTAGCTATGGACGAATACCATGTGGAGGATTTGGAGGTGATTAACGCCATTTTAAATCACACTACAGGCCGTCCGGGAATGAGTCTTTTGGAAAAAATAATTTTTATTGCGGATTATATTGAGCCAAACAGGAAGCAGGCGCCAAATCTTGAGGAAATACGAAAAATGGCATTTGTTGATTTGGACAAGGCATTGCTCTGCATTTTAAGAGATACTCTTGTATATTTGGAAAACAATGAGGGTGAAATTGACCCCATGACGAAAAAGACCTATGAATATTATTGTGAGAATGTAAAAAGTATAACAGAAGGAAGGGAAGCTTATGGAGAATAAATCGTTGGAAATGGCACGGCTTGCGATTGAAGCCTTGGAGGAAAAGAAAGCAGAAGATATTAAGGTGATTGACATTAGTGAGGTAAGTGTGATTGCCGATTATTTTATTATCGCAGGAGGAAGCAACAGAAGTCAGATTCAGGCACTTTGTGATAATGTTGAAGAACGGCTGGGAAGAGCAGGTTTCCCACCCAAGCAGACAGAAGGCTATGATACTGCTAACTGGGTGCTGCTTGATTTCGGAGATGTAATTGTTCATATTTTTGATAAAGAGAACAGACTTTTGTATGATTTGGAGCGTATTTGGCGAGATGGCAAAAGTGTGGAGGTAAAGGATTTGCTGGTGTAGCTTGAATATTTGCTAAAAAAGAAGCTTCTGCCCTCGGGCAGAAGCTTCTTTTTCTTGAATAATAGCTTTGTAAAATGCGGCTTAGGTGTCTCCTCTGTCAGATAACCGCATATAAAAACTGATTAGATAAAGTCCGCAAATACCTACCAGAATATAGATAATGCGTGACAGCCATGACATATCGCCAAAGAGGAAAGCAACTAAATCAAAGCGGAACAGTCCAATCAGTCCCCAGTTAATGGCACCGATAATAGCAATGGTCAGCGCCGTAGCGTTTAAAACTTTATTTCCCATCTTTTCCCTCATTTCTGCGTTGTGTTTTGCGCATCCCTTGATTTTGAATGCACTGTGTATGCAATCATTAGTCTTGTCTAAATACATTATATTTATGCGAAAATAAATCAAAAAATTTATGTTGACAAAAAAATCATGACAACGTATATTATAGTTTATAATACTTGTATACAAGTATATTATGTGCGCAAATGATGAAAATATACAGCGCATATAAAAATGCTATAAGGAGGCTTTTATTATGAAGAGATTTAGTAAGTTAGTAAGCGTTGTTGCAGCTTCAGCTATGGTAATGTCCATGATGACCGGCTGTGGCTCCGATAAGACTGCAAGCAATGGTGGAGATTCTGCCGGCAATGGTGCAGCTACCTTTAAGATTGGTGGTATCGGTCCTATTACCGGAGGTGCAGCAATTTATGGTACAAATGTGCAGAATGCAGCACAGATTGCCGTAGATGAGATTAATGCAGCCGGCGGTGTAAACGGTTATAAGCTGGAGTTGAATTTTCAGGACGATGAGCATGACCCTGAGAAGGCTGTAAATGCGTATAATGTATTGAAGGACTGGGGAGCACAGATGCTTATGGGTACTGTAACCAGTGGACCCTGTATTGCTGTATCAGAGAAGACCAAGGAGGATAATATGTTCCAGATTACTCCCTCCGGTTCTGCAGTAGAGTGTGTACAGTATGACAACTGCTTCCGTGTATGCTTCTCTGACCCTAATCAGGGAGCAGCATCTGCAAAATATATTTCCGATAATAATTTGGCTACTAAGATTGCAATTATCTATGACAGCTCAGATGTATATTCCTCAGGTATTATGGAGAGCTTTGTAGGTGGTGCAGCTACCTATAATCTGAATGTTGTGGCAACAGAGGCATTTACTGCTGACAGCAAGACAGACTTCTCTGTTCAGCTTCAAAAGGCAAAGGACGCAGGCGCTGACATGGTATTTTTACCTATTTACTATCAGGAATCTTCTTTGATTTTGACGCAGGCAAATGCTATGGGCTATGCTCCTACCTTCTTTAGCTGTGATGGTATGGACGGTATTCTTGGTGTTGATAACTTTGATACTAAGTTAGCTGAGGGTGTTATGCTGCTTACCCCCTTTGCTGCTGACGCACAGGATGATTTAACTGTAAAGTTTGTTACTACTTACAAGGAAAAATTCAATGACACTCCTAACCAGTTTGCAGCAGATGCATATGATGCAATTTATATTATCAAGGCTGCTATCGAGAAGAGTGGTGTTACTCCTGATATGAGCGTATCCGATATCTGTGAGAAGATGAAGGCTGCTATGTTAGAGCTTGATATTGAAGGCTTAACCACTGTTGGTACCGGTGCAGGTATGACATGGGGGGCTGACGGCGAGGTAAATAAGGAGCCTAAGGCAGTTAAGATTGTAAATGGTGCTTACACAGGTATGGACTAATAAGTGTCAACCAAAGAGGGTTGCCAAAAGGTAACCCTCTTTTTAAATTTTGTAGAGTAGTAAATTGCTTTAAGAATATGCATGTCTTTAATCGAAAAGGTGTTTGTTCTTAAAGCAATTTACTTGCTAGATGGGCTTGATTCTGTTATACTATCAATTATATTGTTGTATTTTTAGAGTTGTCATCCGGCGTTGGGAGGTATTTATGAGCTTTTTAACATATTTGATTAATGGTATCAGTTTGGGAAGCGTGTATGCGTTAATTGCGCTTGGCTATACCATGGTATACGGTATTGCCAAAATGCTTAATTTTGCACATGGTGATGTTATCATGATAGGTGCATTTACCACATATACAATATGCAGTACGATGGGACTTCATCCCGTGATAGGTGTTTTGGCGGCGGTAGTAGTTTGTACCGTGCTGGGCATGGCTATTGAGAAAATCGCATATAAACCTCTTCGTAAGGCTTCTTCTTCATTGGCGGTGCTGATAACGGCTATCGGTGTCAGCTATCTGCTTCAAAATGTTGCACTTTTAATTTTCGGTGCCAATTCAAAGTCCTTTACTTCCGTAATTTCTATGGAGCCTATTCGTTTGGCAGGAGAGCAGCTTAGCATTACCGGAGAGACCTTAGTGACAATCCTTTCCTGTATTGTGATTATGATTGGATTAATGCTTTTTATTAATAAGACGAAGGCAGGACAGGCTATGCTTGCAGTTTCTGAGGATAAGGGAGCCGCACAGCTTATGGGTATCAATGTAAACGGTACGATAGCGCTTACCTTTGCTATCGGTTCTGCTTTGGCAGCCATTGCAGGTGTTCTTTTGTGTTCGGCATATCCTTCCCTTACGCCATATACAGGCTCCATGCCTGGTATTAAGGCGTTTGTGGCGGCAGTGTTTGGAGGTATCGGTTCCATTCCGGGGGCATTTATCGGAGGAATCCTGTTAGGAATTATTGAAATTTTCGGTAAGGCATATATTTCCTCACAAATGGCAGATGCCATTGTATTTGGCGTGCTGATTGTGGTGCTGTTGGTGAAGCCTACAGGGCTTCTTGGAAAAAATATTCAGGAAAAGGTATAGAGCAAAGGTGCGGGCGAGGTATATATGAAGACGAAATTTAAAATGACAAAGAATTTTAAAAACAACCTGATAACCTATGGTATGGTAATTGGTGCGTATGTTGTGATACAGATTTTAAGCGGCACAGGCAATATCAGCAGTCTGATGAAGGGTATGCTTGTACCTCTTTGTACCTACACTATTTTGGCAGTTTCACTGAATCTGACAGTAGGTATTTTAGGAGAACTGAGCTTGGGACATGCCGGTTTTATGTGTGTGGGAGCCTTTACCAGCGCTTTCTTTTCCAAATGCATGGGAATTGTGGCTCCGGATATGCCGGGAGTAATTCGATTTTTTATTGCAATTCTGATTGGGGCAGTGACGGCAGGACTGTTTGGTATTTTAATCGGTATTCCTGTATTGAGATTGAAGGGGGATTATCTTGCTATTGTAACTTTGGCATTTGGTGAGATTATTAAGAATCTGGTAAATATATTAAATGTAGGACTTGATGAGAATGGTCTGCACATTTCCTTTACAAGTGCCATGGATGTAAAAATGTCGGAGAATGGAACCTTTATAATAAAGGGAGCACAGGGTATTACAGGGACGCCCAATGATTCCACCTTTACTATCGGTATTATACTCCTTTTGATAACGCTGTTTATTGTTTTGAATCTGATTAATTCCAGAACAGGACGTGCCATTATGGCAATCCGTGACAATACCATTGCAGCAGAATCAGTGGGTATTAACATTACAAAATATAAGCTGATGGCTTTTTCCATTTCAGCGGCGTTAGCAGGTGTTGCAGGTGTGCTGTATGCTCATAATCTTTCAACGCTGACAGCCCAACCTAAGAACTTTGGTTACAATATGTCCATTATGATTTTGGTATTTGTAGTGTTGGGCGGTATCGGCAGTATAAGAGGTTCCATGATTGCTGCTGTGATTTTGACACTGCTTCCCGAACTGCTTAGAGGGCTTAAGGATTATCGAATGCTCATATATGCCATTGTATTGATAGTGATGATGCTCTTTAACTGGGCGCCTAAGTGTATTGAATGGCGTGAAAGGTTTATTACAAAAATAAAATCAGGCAAAAAGAAAAAGGAGGTTTCTTAATTATGGCACTATTGGAAGTAAGGAATTTAAGCATCTCCTTTGGCGGACTTCGTGCGGTAGATGATTTTAATATTGAAATTAAAAAGGGCTGTTTATATGGCTTGATTGGACCAAACGGCGCCGGTAAAACAACAGTGTTTAATCTGCTTACGGGTGTTTATAAGCCTGATGAGGGAATTGTTATGCTGGATGGGGAGAATATTACAGGCAGGAAAACCATTGAAATCAACAGAGCCGGCGTTGCCAGAACCTTCCAGAATATTCGTTTATTTAAGGCGCTTTCTGTAATTGATAATGTAAAGGTAGGACTGCACAATCATGAGGAGTACAGTACTCTGACAGGTATATTCAGGCTGCCCAAATACAGAAGGGTTGAGAAAAAAATGGAAGAAGAGGCTATGGAGCTTCTTAAGGTTTTTGATTTGGACGGCGAGGCAGAAACATTGGCTGCTAATCTGCCCTATGGTAAGCAGCGTAAGCTGGAGATTGCAAGAGCGCTTGCTACTAAGCCTAAGCTATTACTTTTGGACGAGCCTGCGGCAGGCATGAATCCTAATGAGACGCAGGAGCTTATGGATACGATTCGTTTTGTGCGTGATAATTTTGATATGACAATTTTATTAATTGAGCATGATATGAAGCTGGTAAGCGGTATTTGTGAGGAGCTTACAGTGCTGAATTTCGGACAGGTGCTTTGTCAGGGTGAGACAAGTGAAGTGTTGAATAACCCGGAGGTTATTAAGGCTTATTTAGGTGAGTAAATCAGGAGGATATACGTCCATGGCAATGTTGGAGGTAAAGGATTTAAAAGTATATTATGGTATGATTCAGGCGATAAAGGGTGTATCTTTCCATGTGGACGAGGGAGAGGTTATCGCACTTATTGGCGCCAATGGTGCAGGAAAAACAACCATTCTTCATACTATTTCAGGACTTCTTACTCCCAAGGAGGGAAGCGTAACCTTTGAGGGAAAGGATATTGTAAAAATGCCCGGACATAAAATCGTATCCATGGGCATGGCGCATGTACCGGAGGGAAGACGCGTATTTGCTCAGCTTTCTGTATTACAGAATTTGAAAATGGGTGCATATACGCGAAGGGATAAGGATGAGATTAACCAAACACTGAAAACAGTTTTTGAACGTTTTCCGCGCCTTGAGGAGCGTCAGAATCAGCTGGCAGGAACTTTAAGCGGCGGCGAGCAGCAGATGCTTGCCATGGGGCGTGCATTGATGTCACACCCAAAGATTATTCTTATGGACGAGCCGTCCATGGGTCTGTCACCAATTTTTGTAAATGAAATTTTTGATATTATTCAAGAGGTAAGTAAGAGCGGTACAACTGTTCTTTTGGTTGAACAGAATGCGAAAAAGGCATTATCTATTTCTGACAGAGCATATGTTTTAGAGACAGGAAATATTGTATTAGAGGGAAAAGCAAGTGACCTGCTGAACAATGATTCCATAAAAAAGGCATATTTGGGAGAATAAGGAGTTACAGTCTATGGAGAATATTGTAATTACAATCGCCAGACAGTACGGAAGCGGTGGAAAAACCGTGGGGGAGATGCTGGCTAAAAAGCTGAATATCCATTACTATGATAAGGAGCTGATGAAGCTTGCCAGCGATGACAGCGGCATTAATGAAGCCTTATTTGTCAATGCAGATGAGAAAATAAAGAGTACCAGACTTTTTCATATTGCGAAAAGTGCATACAGTGGAGAGCTGATTCCACCTGAAAGTGATGATTTTACTTCGACGGATAATCTTTTTAACTATCAGGCTAAAATCATTCGCAGGCTGGCAGAAGAAGAACCTTGTGTTATTATTGGCAGATGTGCAGATTATGTGTTGAAGGAATACGATAATGTACTGAGCGTATTTGTTCATGCACCGATGGATTTTTGCATGGAGCAGGCAGCAAAGAAGCACAGCATGAGTGCAAAAGAGCTGGAAAAATTCATAATAAAGACTGATAAGCACAGAGCAGAGTACTATAAATATCATACCGGAAGGGAATGGACAGATGCAAGAAATTACGACCTGTGTCTGGATAGCTCTAAGCTTGGATTTGAACGATGTGTGGAGGAAATTATTGCTTATATGAAGGTCAGATTTCAGTAAGCTTCAATACAGTAAGCTGAAATAAGCTCGGAGTAAGTGCATAGAACTGTCTTTTAGCGGCTGTAAGTTAGACGGTCACTTCCTTTTTGGGGAGGTGACCGTTTTAAGCTTTAATAATAGTTAGGCATTGGTTCCTCCGGATATTTTCCATTCATATTGAGAACATAGGGCCATTTGCCGGTATCCTCTATTATAAATCCATAGATAATCCCCATATGACGGTGCCAATGTCTGATTTGACCTAAAATCAAACGAAATCTGCTTATATCGCAATTTTCGGGATTTTCAGTAAGAGCGCTGTCTTCCAAGGTGTCAATATAATTCTGTATTTTGTCCTGAACCTGATAAAAGTAGTTCTCCAGCTGCTTCCTGTCTAAATATTCATCTTTTGGAATTACATTCAGATTAGCCAAAGTATCCAAATGGAATGCAGGGTCCTGATAAGAGGAATCATACGGGTTAATGTACCACCTATCCATAGAGTATAAGGTATGATAAAGGTATTTCCACATAGGAATGCCGTCATACCGTTTATACCAAAGCTCCTCAGGAATACATTTTATAAGATTTTCTGTTTCCCATAAGGCTCTGCCTGTCAAATATCTTATGTCATCACACAGCATTAAAGTATCCTCCTGAAAAAGAACGTATCACAACGCTAACGGTAGAAGCGGAACACTCCGAATACGGTTCCCATAATCTGGCAGTCGTCCACAATAATGGGGTCCATGTTGTCATTTTCGGGCTGTAAACGAATATGTCCGTTTTCCTTATAAAAGGTCTTAACGGTAGCTGAATCATCAATTAATGCAACCACTATATCGCCGTTGCGCGCTGTATTGCAGCAATTTACAAAAACTCTGTCACCGTTAAAAATCCCCGCATTTATCATGGAGTCTCCGCGGACATTTAAAATGAAGGATTCTCCCTTGGGAACCACATCTGCAGGAACGGGGAAATAATCCTGAATATTCTCCTCAGCCAGAATGGGCTGACCGGCAGCAACATTTCCAATAATGGGGAGACTTACCATTTCGGTACGAACCATTTGAAAGCTGTCGTCGCAAATTTCAATAGCGCGGGGTTTGGTAGGGTCGCGGCGAATATAGCCGTTTTTCTCCAACGTCTCAAGGTGTGAGTGGACGGAAGAGGTGGACTTCAGATTGACAGTCTCACAAATCTCACGCACCGTAGGGGGATAGCCCTTTTTTAAAATCTCATCCTTAATGTAATCAAGAATCTCTTGCTGCTTGGCAGTAATCTTACCGTAGCTCATAAAAACCTCCATATCTTAAATTAAAAGAATTAACGGGTGGCAGAATAAAATCAATAGTTTAAAAAAATCTATGTCATATAAATTTATGTATGCATATAGTATATCACATGTCTTGGTAAAAAGCAAACGTATATTCCAAAAATACGTTCGATTTTTCTGTTGACAAAAGAATATATGTTCGCTATAATACAAATTAAGAACGGACGTTCGCGAACAGATTTTCTGATTATGTGATTTATAGTAAGTAGAATATACACTGATTTATTAGCATTTAATTGCGGATAGGAGTACATCATGAGAGGAAGAGAGAGCGTATATTATATGACAGACAGTGAGCTAAGGGCTTATAAGAGACGAATGCGCAGGCAGAGAAGCTTAAGGAACAGATTATTTACTTTATTTATGACAATATGCCTGATTGCCGTATTTGCAGTTTCCTATTGCTCTATTAAGAGCAGTGCCAGTATGGGAAGAGATCAACTACAATTCAAATATTATACAAGTATTACTATTCAATATGGTGAGACCTTGTGGGATATAGCAGATGATTATATTGATTATAATCAGTATAAGGATAAGAGCGTTTATATTGCAGAGGTACAAAGCATCAACCATTTAGATAATGACACTCAGATTAGGGCAGGGCAATCCCTGATAGTTCCTTATTATTCCTCTGAATTTGTTAAATAAAAACGCCATAAGGGTATGTCGTCCTGCCTAAAAAGATTACTTACAGGACGACAAGCTTATAATATGGCGCTTAATCATTTTGTTTTTCTCTCAAATGAACATACTGGGTTGCTTTGCGGCGTCTTTCGTCTTCTAAGGCGGCATAATGTTTTCTCGTGGTATTGACGTCCTTATGACCAAGTACATCGGCCACAAGATAGATGTCGCCGGATTCCTGATAGAGTGTGGTGCCGTAGGTACTGCGCAGCTTATGAGGAGTAATTTTTTTTAAGCTGGTAACTCTTGAAGCATACTTTTTAACTAGATTTTCCACTGAGCGTACAGCCATTCTACGGTTTTGCAGGGAGAGAAAGAGAGCATTTTCATGACCTTCTGACGGGATAATATGCTCTCGCTGCTCTAAATAGTCCAAAAGAGCAGTTTCCACTTCCTCTCCAAAATATATTACAGCTTCATAGCCACCCTTTCGCCTGATTTTAATACCACCTACATCAAAGTTAATATCAGAGATATCCAAGCCTACACATTCGGAAACTCGAATACCGGTTCCAAGCAAAAGCGTAAGAAGAGCAATATCACGGAGCTTAGTTTTTTTATGATATTCCAACTCTTTTTTGGTAAGTTTTGTACCATCTTCTACCTGATCCAACAGGATGGCTACTTCGTTAGGCTCCAGACGGATAATTTCCTTTTCATGTCGCTTGGGAAGAGGAACTAAAGAAGCGGGATTTTTCTCTATCATTTCGTTTTCATAGTAATAATTGTAAAAGCTCCTTAAGGAAGAAAGCTTTCTTGCCTTGCCACGTTCATCATTGGTGATATCCTTTCCGTCCTTTTGATAAAGAGCAATATATTCTAAATATTCCTCAATATCTAAACGGGTTAGCTTATCTAAAAGAGATAACGGATATTCCGTGATGTCCATTTTAGAACAGATACTGTTTTTCTCGTGCAGAAATTCAAAGAAAAGCCTGATATCATATGCATAGGCTAGCCTTGTTCTGGTGGAAGTATATGGTTCAATCCCCCTGAAAAAGCTTTTGCAGAAGGGGGGCAGTGTATCCAACACGGCACGCATCTTTAGAATATTCTGTTTGTTTTGTTCATCATGATAGTTTTCGCTTTTAATGACTGCCAAAGTATTCTGACCAACCTTTCATATTTCCATTTTGGATTGCCGTAAACATTCTTTCCTTTACTCCGGGGGTTTCCAAGTTTAATTGGCGTAAAAGATTTTTAATATATTCTCTTTTAGTATGTCCGTCTGCAGGACAGGGACTTTTTACAACGGGAAGCTCATATTTATTTACAAAGCCGATGACATCTGCTTCATTCATATACATAAGGGGACGTATCACGGTAAGCTTCATACGGTCTAAGTAAGTAACAGGAGAGAAGGTATGAAATCTACCCTCATAAATCAATGACATAAGCATAGTTTCCACTACATCATCTTTATGGTGGGCATAGGCAACCTTATTACAGCCGGCAGCCTTTATTGCTTCATTTAATGCTCCCTTACGCATTTTTGCACAGAGAGCGCAGGGATTGCTTTCTTTGCGGTCTTCAAATACAATTTTTGCAATGTCTGTTTTAACAATAGTATATTCTACATGTAAAGAATTGCATAGCTCTTTGATTTTGTCCAGGTTTAGGTTATCAAAGCCTAAATCCACGGTTACTGCATGAATCTCAAAGTGCTTGGGGTAAAAGCGTTTTAGACTGTGAAGGGCATAGAGAAGAGTAAGGCTGTCCTTACCGCCTGAAATACCTATAGCGATTCTGTCGCCGTCCTCTATCATATGATAATCGTCTACGGCTCTGCGGACGTAGCTGAGTACTTGTTGAAGCTTCATAAAGTAATCATTATCCTTTCAGTAAATATAATAATTAATGCACACTTATTATTTTATACTTTTTTGAATATGTAGACAATATAAACTTTTTGCCGAAAGAAAAAGCGGTACATCGTAATTTGTGGGGAAGTGAGCAGCAGAGCTGCGTTTTATTCATGTCAAAATAATAATTTCAAAAATTTGGGAAATACTGTCTTTAAAATAAATTAAGTATGCTTGTAATATGCATACAGATAGGAGAGTTATGTCAGTAGATTTTAAAAACAGTGAGACAAAAGACAATTTAATGCGTGCATTTGCGGGAGAGAGTCAGGCAAGAAATCGTTATACCTTTGCCGCGGCTCAGTCACAAAAAAACGGACTTCATGTAATCAGTGCGATTTTTGCCTTTACGGCATCTCAGGAAAAAGAGCATGCGGAAATTTTTTACAACCATTTGAAAGAAATGGCAGGAGAAACTATTTTTATTGATGGAGGGTATCCTGTAGATATTTCTGAGGACATTTCCGAACTGCTAAGTATGGCACAGCATAATGAATATGAAGAACATGAACCGATATATAAAGCCTTTGGAGAAAAAGCAAGAGAAGAGGGGTTTGAAAGAGTAGCGGCTTCCTTTTTTCATATTGCAGAGATAGAGAAAATTCATGGTGATCGTTTTGGAAGATATGCCCGGCTTTTAAAGGAGGGAAAGCTTTTTGTTGCTGATATGGAGATAGAGTGGATGTGTTTGAATTGCGGATTTGTTTATAAGGGGAAAAATGCACCGGCTATTTGCCCGGTATGTCAGCATGAACAGGGATATTTTATCAGGTTTGAGTTTGTTCCCTTTGAAGATGGGAAGCATGTAAGCTCTTAAGCAACCTTTCGATATGCAGCTTGGCCGGAATAATATAGTATTGCTTTCCGGCTATACATATTTGAGTATATTAATCTTTGGAGAAAATTTAGCAACCTTTACTTGTTATATATTGCTTTTCAGTGTATTATATTATTAGTGAACACAGAAGAGAGGGTTACTGTATGAAATTTAGAATCAATAACAAGTTCTTTCGCTGGGGAGTTACAGCATTTCTGGTAATAGCGGCAAGTATCTGTTTTTATTATTTAATGTTTCATAGCTCTAACATTAAAACGGGGCTTAAGACAATTATTAATATACTAATGCCGGTTGTATTTGGGCTGACGATTGCGTATTTATTGACTCCCGTGTTAAATTTTGTGGAATATCGAATATTGTTTCCATTGTGTAATCTTTGCAAAATAAAAAAAACAAAAAAGAGAGATTCCTTTGTCAGAGGTATAAGCATCGGGATTACCGCTTTTTTGTTTTTTATGCTAATCTATAGTCTGTGTTCCATGATGCTGTCTCAAATAGTACCCAGTATCACAAATATTGTTGCTAATTTTGATTCCTATATTAATAATTTTACAAAGTGGTTGAATAAGCTTTTAGAGGATAATCCTTCTATGCGGGATTATGTAATTCGTTCAGTGAACCAATATTCCGGAGAATTGGAAAGATGGTTAAATGATACTGTGCTGACCAAGACGAGTTCTTTCATAATGACGGTCTCTTTAAGCGTTATCAGTGTATTAAAGGTGCTGTGGAATTTTATCATAGGCTTCATTATTTCAATCTATGTGTTGGCAAGCAAGGAAAAATTTACCGGTCAGGCAAAAAAATTTGTCTACGCTGTTTTCCATAAGGATATTGCCAATATTATTATCAATGATTTTTGCTTTACGCATAAGACATTTATTGGCTTTATCAGTGGTAAGGTCTTGGATTCCATTATAATTGGCGTACTTTGCTTTATAGGTACTTCAATACTTAATACGCCGTATGCAGCATTGGTTAGTGTTGTAATCGGCGTTACCAATGTGATTCCTTTTTTTGGACCTTATCTGGGTGCAATTCCCAGTATTATTTTGATTTTCATTGTGGATCCGGTACACCCACTTAACTGTGTTTATTTTGCAATATTTATTTTAATATTACAGCAATTTGACGGTAATTTCCTTGGACCCAAAATTTTGGGTAATTCAACAGGACTTACAGGCTTTTGGGTTATTTTTGCAATCACTCTTTTTGGTGGACTGTTAGGCGTTTTTGGAATGATTGTTGGAGTTCCTATATTTGCCGTTATTTATGCGGCAATACGTTCGCTGTTAGATGCTGCGCTCAGAAAGAAGCAGCTGCCGACGGAGAGCAGTAAATATATTAATGTTTGTTTGGTAAATGATGAAGGCCTTCATGAGTATACACCCGATTATAAGCTAAAGAAAAGCGAGAGGGAGAGGAATTCCTTTGGAGAGAAATTTGTCAGCACCTTACATGAGAAAAATATGCCGGAAGATAGTAAGGAGGAAGAAAAACCGAAGGATAATAAGGATTAGAATGGTTTAAGATGCGTCTTTATCTACTATAAAGTATATTATAGTGCAGAAATTGTGATTCAAAACGAATATTTTATTTGATATAATAGGCATATACCTGATAAACAGGTAAACAAAAACAAATGAGAGAGAGGGTATATTATGTTTGATGGAGCTTATTTTCTTACGGTATTGCCGATAGCCTTGATAGTGTTGCTATTGGTGGCAATTTTCTTTTTAGGGTATGTAAAGGCATCACCGGATACGGCAGTCATTATTTCAGGTCTGCGTAAAACGCCAAAGGTGTTAATCGGTAAGGCGGGTGTTAAGATTCCGTTTCTTGAGAGAAAGGACGAATTGAATTTACAGCTGATTCCCATTGATGTAAAGACTTCTAATGCAGTGCCAACAGCTGATTACATCAATATCAATGTTGATGCTACAGTAAATGTTAAAATCAGTGATAATGAAGAGCGTTTGAAGCTTGCTGCGCAGAACTTCCTAAACAAGAATTCTGAATACATAGGCAGAGTTGCAAGAGAGGTTTTAGAGGGTAATGTCCGCGAGATTGTAGGTAAAATGGCGTTGGAGGAGATGGTTTCAGACCGTCAGAAGTTTGCCCTTTTAGTCAAAGAAAATGCAGAGCCTGATTTGGCGGCTATGGGTCTTGATATTATTAGCTTTAATGTTCAGAATTTTGTGGACGGCAATGGTGTTATTGAAAATCTCGGTGTTGATAATATTGTTAAAATTCAGAAGAATGCAGCAATTTCCCGTGCCGAGAGCGAAAAAGAGATTGCTAAGGCGCAGGCAAATGCAAAACGTGAGGCTAATGAGGCTGAGGTTAATGCAGAATCCGAAATAGCTAAAAAGCAAAACGAACTGGCTATTCAGAGGGCTGAATTAAAGCGTGAGTCGGATATTAAGAAGGCTGAGGCTGATGCCGCATATAAGATTCAGGAGGAGGAACAGCGTAAAACAGTTGAGATTACCACTGCAAATGCAAATATTGCAAAGCAGGAGAAGGAAATCCTCCTAAAGCAGCGTGAGGCTGAGGTTATGGAGCAGGCGTTAGATGCTCAGGTTAAGAAGAAGGCTGAGGCTGATAAATTTGCAAAACAGCAGCTTGCAGATGCGGAATTATATGAGCGTCAGCGGGAGGCAGAGGCTAAGAAATTTGAGGTTGAGAAGGAAGCTGAGGCTATGAAGGCTGAGGCTGAAGCTAAGAAGTTTGCCATGGAGCAGGAGGCTGCCGGTATCCGTACCAAGGGTATTGCAGAGGCAGAGGCAATTCGTGCTAAGGCTGTTGCAGAGGCAGAAGGTATTGAGAAAAAGGCTGAAGCTATGGCAAAAATGGGAGAAGCTGCAGTTCTTGAAATGTATTTCCAAGCGCTTCCTGAAGTGGTTAAAAATGCAGCTACACCGCTTAGCAATGTTGACCGAATCACTATGTACGGTGATGGCAATTCGTCAAAGCTGATGAAAGATATTATGGGGACGGTTGTTCAGGTAACAGACGGCTTAAAGGAATCTACCGGTGTTGATTTGCAGGCAGTCTTGGCAGGCTTTTTAGGCGGTAAGGTGGCAAGTGCAAATACTTCCGGTTCAACAAATAACAACACTAATTTTGATAACCAAGATATTGTGCAATAAAAGAAGTCAAGGAAAATAGAAAGTGTTGTTACCATTGATTTTTAGTTAAAAAGACGCCTACGAGTGTTTAACTGCATTCGTAGGCATTTTTTAATTCTACAATATCATTCACTACTAACTATTCGTTAAACTTGTGTTTTGCGCATAGTTGGATTGTGCTATATTCTACTACAATGATTAAGATATATGATTAAAATAAGTCTAAAATTGCCTGCTCATAATATTTCTCAGGAATATTTGGCCATATGCAGATGCCGGTATCTTTTTGGCATAACTCCATTGCTTTTTGAAGCACTTCTCCATGTGAAATTAAACCATTTCGTAAGAAATTTTCTGTGATTTTGCACCAATAAGGAGCATATTTATCAAGACCTGATAAATGTAATTCCCGAATGGTTTGTTCTACGTTATAGGTAAGGCTGACAAATTCTTCAACCCATGTATGAGTATCGGTATTTCCATGTAATATTAGAAATTGCGTTTTCCCATTACTAAACATAGGAACGCCGACAGAGCCGGGATTCAGTACTCTTTTGCTTTCCTCTTCTATTTGAGTCTGCACATGAGTGTGACCGCATAAAATAAGCTCTGTAGGAGAACATTTTATGATTTTATTTGTGTCAGGGTCATTCCTTAAAAGCTTTTTCCTGTTATCGGCAGGTGAACCATGGCAAGCTGTAAGTACAGGAAGTTCAGCAAATGAAATTTCACGAGAAATTGGCAGGCTTTCAAAAAAGTCAATATCCTGTGAGGTTAAATGCTCATATGTATATAGCAATGAGCCTGTAGTGGAGTTATTATAATGCCACCATGTTTCTTTGTTTTTACGGTAATTAATCCAATAATCTTCCTTATTGCCACGAATAAAAGAACACTGATATTTTTTGGAAAGCTCATATATGAGAGCCATTGTTCGTTCAGGATAGGCAAGCTCTCCCAAATAATCTCCAAGAAAAATAAATGTTTCTATTTCTTGTGACAAAGCATATTTAATGCAAGTCTGTAAAGCAATATAATTACCATGTATATCCGAAAAAACTGCTATCTTCATATTCCTCTAAGCTCCTTTATAATGATTAATATAAAAGTAACAGAGAAATATATAGATTTATGAAAAATAATCTTAATATTTAGTAATTATTTGCATATTCATTTGAAAAGAAATATGCAGCCATCTGTGCTCTGGAGCTAAAGGGCTCCGTCTCTAAAAGCTGCCGGATTTCTTCTTTTGTATAAAATTTTGCTTCAATTTGCTCATTATCCGAGGTGTGGTCGTCAATGCTGCCTTCTGCTTCCACAAAAGCAATATAGGTGGTGGTATCGGAGATGGCAACGGCGGCATAGGAGGGGGGCAGAATTTTCTTGATGGTCTTGACCTGTAGCCCCGTTTCTTCAAAAAGCTCTCTGCGAATGTGATTGTCAATAAAAAAGTCCCACTTTTATCGGAGAAAATTCCCCACTTATTTTTGAGCATTTATCGGCGGGAATTCCCGCCGATAAAATTCTGGCTCTGACTATTCAAATACTCGACT